>FWPU01000824.1_pt1 | contig 98266 bp, 73 predicted proteins | sample 2228361 | NCBI WGS metagenome assembly FWPU01 (sample SAMEA103939777, study PRJEB20133) | metagenome | reverse complement strand
GGCTCGTAGTCGGGCCACCGTGGCATTATTCGTACACCTGCGCGCCCCGCCGGCATAAAGCCGGCGGCTCGTAGCATAAAGCCGGCGGCTCGTAGCATAAAGCCGGCGGCTCGTAGGCGCGGCGACGTGCGAGCGACGAGTGGCGGGGTTTCACCCCGCCGGGCCTCGACAGGCAACTCGCCCTCGCCCCCGCCGGGCCGCCGTGGCATTATTCGTACACGTGCGCGCCCCGCCCGCATAAAGCCGGCGGCTCGTAGCATAAAGCCGGCGGCTTGTTGCCGGGCCTCGCACCTTGAGTTGGCCCCGCCTGCTTGCCTAAACTCTGCACATGATTCAAGCCGACCGCCTACTCGACGCCTACGGCGTACTGCGCGAGGCACTCTTAGCAGAACGCACGGCCGATGGCCACTGGGAGGGTGAACTTGCCAGCTCGGCCCTGGCTACTGCAACAGCCATTAGTGCCCTGGTCGTGGCAGGGACCCAAGGGTGCGGAAACCCGCACAACAGGTCTTCAGCGCAGGCGCCCGTAGCAAGCCTGCCCGAGGACCATCCTCACGCCGGGCTCGTCACGGCCGGCATTCGGTGGCTGGCCGAGCAGCAGAATCCAGATGGTGGTTGGGGCGATGCACCGCGCGCTAGATCGAACATCGCCTGTACCATGCTGGTCCGCGCAGCCCTTCAGCTTGCCTGCGCAGCAAATGAATATGCCGCGCTCGACCAGCGTGCCGCAGCCTACATCGATCGAAGCGGAGGCATTCCGGCCCTGAGGGCACGATACGGCAGAGACAAGACGTTTGCCGTACCCATCCTTACGAACTGCGCCCTTGCGGGCCTGACCCCGTGGAACGAGGTCGATCCGCTGCCCTACGAACTCGCCGCCTTTCCACAGGCTTGGTTCCGCTACTTGCGGCTGCCGGTGGTGAGCTATGCCATTCCGGCGCTGGTGGCAATAGGGCTGGCGCGGCACATGCACCTGCCGCCAGCCAATCGCCTGTTCAGGCTCGTGCGGGGAGCGGTTCGACAACGCGTGTTGCGCGTGCTTGACGCCATGCAGCCCGCGAGCGGCGGCTTTTTGGAGGCCACGCCGCTAACCAGTTTTGTGGTGATGAGCCTGGCCGCCAGCGGCCTGGGGGCGCATCCCGTGGTCCAGCGAGGGCTGGCCTTCTTGCGGGCCTCTGTGCGCAGAGACGGGTCGTGGCCAATCGATACGAACCTGGCCACATGGGTAACGACTCTGAGCGTGAACGCCCTTGCAGCAGCGGAACCCGGGGTGGCGGGCACGGCGTGGCTCGACTGGGTTCTTGCCTGCCAGCGGCAGCGGCCGCATCGTTACACGGGGGCGGCACCGGGAGGATGGGGCTGGAGCGATTTACCCGGTGCCGTGCCCGATGCCGACGACACGGCGGGCGCCTTGTTGGCCTTGGCCCATGCGGCGCCGGGATGCGAGCCTGATAAGCGGCGTGTGGTAGAGATAGCGGCGGCCGCAGGCCTGCGCTGGCTGCTAGGCTTGCAGAACTCAGACGGCGGTTGGCCTACGTTCTGCCGTGGGTGGGGCCAACTTCCCTTCGATCGCAGCGGCACAGACCTCACGGCGCATGCGTTGCGAGCGTTGGCAGCCTGGTTGAGGTTGCAGCGAGAAGGGGTCTGCCACGCCCTAGATGTCGGCGTGGTGCGGCATATGAGTGCAGCAGCGATGCGTGGATTCGCCTTTTTGAAGCGATCCCAGCAGCAAGACGGGGCCTGGCTGCCACTGTGGTTTGGCAACGAGTGGCATCCGCTGGAGGCCAATCCTGTTTACGGCACAGCGCGGGTATTGTTGGCATACGAGGGGTGGGGCCGCCTTCATCTCCGCGAGGCTCGACGGGGTGTGGAGTGGTTGATCCGTGCTCAGGCCGAGGACGGCGGCTGGGGCAGCGGGACGGTGGAGGGGAGGTCGAGCGTCGAGGAGACCGCGCTGGCGGTGGAAGCGCTGGCTGCTGCGGCGTACCATAGCCAAGCGGGCACGGCTTGTGATGCGCCTGTCGCACCTGGTCTGTGCGAAGCGCTGGCCCGCGGCACAGACTGGCTCCTCCAGGCCGTTGCTGAACAAAGGTATCGCGATTGCTCGCCAATCGGACTCTACTTCGCTAAGCTGTGGTACTATGAGCGGCTGTATCCCCTGATCTTTGCCACGGCGGCGCTGGGGCGAGTCCTGCTGTGTCAGGGCACCCTCACTCGCAGCGTTGCCGTATCCCAGCCTGTACCCACCATTCCCAAACTGTCTATCTAGCCGCTTTGAGAACAGCAAGAAAAGGGACCCACCTTGGCTACTGCACCCCTGGCGAGCGACGTACTCCCTGAACCGGCGGCTGCCAAGCCTCGACGGCGCAACACGAGCCATCTCAAGTTAGTGCCGCCGGAGAAGGCATTGCGCGCGGCCCTACGCGCGCGGTGCATTGCGAGGGCGAGCCAACTGGACCGAAGCCGCCCGCTGGGCAAGGACGAGCTGGAACACCTGGCCCGCGACGTGCTGCGAGAGGCTGGCCTCACCGAGGGCTACGTGGGCTGGACGATGGTCGCTCTGGCCAGCGCCTTCTGGCGAGATCAGGTGGCGGCAGTGCCTTACAATCGCCGATTGTTCCTGCTGCCGCACTGCCTGAAACACGCTGAGGGCTGTCCCGCCGAGTACGACGAGTTTGGTTTAGACTGCCGCCGGTGCGGCGCATGCACAATTGCCGACTTTCGCACGCGGGCCGAGGACCTGGGCTACAAGGTGTTGGTTGCCGAGGGCTCGCCGATTGTGCTGAAGATCATCGTCGGCGGGTACGTGGATGCGATCGTGGGCGTGGCCTGTCTGAACGTGCTGGAGAAGGCGATCGACAAGATTCTGCTGGCGGGCATACCGTGCATGGCGGTGCCGCTGCTTTCTAGCGATTGCCGCAACACCTCGGTCGATGAGGACTGGGTACTGGAGATGATCAACACAGAGCATGCGGTGCCGCAGGTGCAGACGCGGAGTTATTTGCACCTGATGCGTGCGGCGGCGGGCATGTTCGAGCCGGCGGAGCTGGAGCGGCTGGCTCCCCGTTTGCGGAGCAAGGAGCGGTTGGCGGAGCGAAACGGCCAGGGGCTGCATGGTTTGGATCCGTTGGCGGTCACGGAGGCCATCGCCTATGACTTTCTTACCAAAGGGGGCAAGCATTCGCGGCCTTTCATCACGCTGGCCGTGCGTGATGCGCTGTGCGGCGGCGGCGGCACGCTGCCCGATGGGGCTGAGCGGCTTCGCGAACTGCCAGACCATGTGCGCCGCACGGCGCTGGCGATTGAAACGTTCCACAAGGCGTCTCTGGTCCACGATGACATCGAAGACGACGATGCGTATCGCTATGGCGACGTCACCTTGCATCGCAAGTACGGTTTGGCAACGGCCATCAACGTCGGCGATTACCTGATCGGCCTGGGCTACAGGCTGGTGAGCCGCGATACGGCACTGCTGGGCGCCGAGACGGCCGCAGACATCCTCGACCGCCTGGCCGACGCCCACATGAAGCTGGCCGAAGGCCAGGGTGCCGAACTGGTCTGGCGAGACAGCCGCGATAAGCGGCTGACCCCATTGGACGCACTTAAGATCTATGCCCTCAAGACGGCCCCTGCCTTCGAGGCGGCCCTGTATTGCGGGCTCCGCCTGGCAGGTCCTGTGCAGTGCGATTCCTTTGTCGCCCCGTTTGCAAGAAACCTGGGCGTGGCCTTCCAGATTCTCAACGATCTGAACGATTGGGAGGCAGACAACCACAACAAGCTGCTCTCGGGGAGCGACCTATTGGGCGGCCGGCCCACGATTCTTTGGGCGCTTGCCCTGGAGGGACTGCCGCCGCACCTGCAAGACGAGCTTGCACAGCTCCTGTCTGCCCCTCCCACTCCGGCAACGCTCCAGCGTGCCCGCCAGCTTTACGAGTCGGCCGGAGCCTTCGATAAGGCCCACCGCCTAGTAGACAAGTATCACGAGCGCGCTGAAGCCGTGGCTGACGAAGTCGAACCCGAAGAACTCCGCCGCCTGCTCTACTACCTGGTCGATACAGTGTTGGAGCGCCCAGCAGCACAGCACGCCCCACTCGTGGTGACCGACCTGGAGATTCTGCCCGCCGCCGCCCCGCAGCATTGACACCAGCCCGACAAGGACGCTCTATCTCTGCTGCTCGAACCTCATGGTGTAGCGGCCGCATCGCCCAACCGACAAACCCGCCCTGCTATCCGCCGGATCCCGCCCCGCTGCCGGCATGAGCAATCCATCCGCCTCCCCCCAGCTCCTTGCCCTCGTGCACCTGTTCTACCAGGCACTGGAACAGCTTGGACAGTTTACGGCCGTCGACGCGACAAGCGTTCCTGAACTTCCCCGCCGGCTGCTGGCACACAACCAGCACATGACCGTTACGGTCGAAGCATGGCAGGGGGTATCCGTGCGCGTCGACGTGCTTGCCCGCCGCGAAACGCCCACGCACTACGCGCGCAAGATCCTGCTGCGCCGCGGCGACAACTCACGCGCTGTGCAGTTCGGCATCATGCGGGTCAATCTGCAACTGCTCAATACAACCGTGCGTGCAGCCATCTTGGCGGCCGCGGCTCCGCTTGGCCGGGTGCTCTTGCAGCACGGCGTGCTTACCGAGGTACAATTATGCGACCTCTGGCGCATTCTCCCGGCGGCCGAACTGGCCGGCTGGCTGGGCGCCGGCCCAGACGAACCGCTCTACGGCCGCACGGCAGTGATCGACTGCGACGGTGCGCGTGCTGTGGAGCTGTTGGAGATCGTGGCGCCCGAGTGTACGCGCTCACCGCTCCAAAGCTGAAGCCATCCATCCCTGCTGTCGTGCGTAGGCCCCACAGATGAGACTGGTGTACCTCGCCGCCGGTGCGGGCGGCATGTACTGCGGAAGCTGCTTGCACGACAACGCGCTTGCCCGCGCCCTATTGCAGCTTGGACACGATGCGCTGCTGGTCCCCACCTACACGCCCCTGCGCACCGACGAAGAGAATGTCAGCCAGCCTCCCGTGTTGATGGGGGGGGTGAACGTCTACCTGCACGAACGGCTGCCCTTCTGGCATAAGCTCCCCCGCGGCGTGCGCCGCATCTTCGACTCGCCACTGGTGCTGCGCTGGCTGGCGGCCAGGGCCGGTAGCGTGCGCCCCGAACGGCTGGGGCGGCTCACGCTCTCGGTTCTCCGGGCCGAAGACGGGCGGCAACGTGCGGAAGTCGAGCGGCTCGTCGATTGGCTTGCGCAGGCACGTCCGGAGCTGGTGCATCTCTCGAATTCGATGCTCTCAGGCCTGGCCGGCCCGATCGAGCGGCGCCTCGGGGTACCCGTTGTTTGCACCCTCAGCGGCGAAGACCTGTTTCTAGAGCGGCTACCCCCCCCGTACTATGCCCAGGTGCGAGAAGAGTTGCGCCGTCGGGCCGAGCATGTGCATGCCTTCGTGGCGTTCAACCGCTACTATGCCGAGTTCATGAGCGGCTACCTCGGGGTGCCGCGGCAGCGCGTGCACGTCATCCCGCACGGCCTGCGATTGGATGGTCATGGCACGCGCCGCCCGGCCGCATCGGCGTTTACTATCGGATATTTGGCGAGGGTCTGTCCTGAGAAGGGCCTGCATCTGCTGGTCGATGCCTTGGCACTGCTCAGGCGGGACGCAAACTTGCCGAACGTGCGACTGCGCGCGGCAGGCTATCTCTCGCCAGCAGACCGGCGCTATTTGCGAGAGGTTCTCGCCAGCGCTCGGCGCCAGGGCGTGGCGGAGTCTGCCGAATACGTGGGCGAGCTGGACCTGGCCCAGAAGATCGCCTTCTTGCAATCTCTCGACGTGTTCAGCGTGCCGGCCGTGTATCAGGAGAGCAAGGGCCTCTCGGCCTACGAAGCGCTGGCCAACGGCGTGCCCGTGGTGCTGCCGGCGCACGGCTGTTTTCCGGAGCTGGTCGAAGACACCGGCGGCGGCCTGCTCTTTCGACCCCAGGACCCGGAAGACCTCGCCCGCCGCATCCGAGAGATCGCCACTAACCCCGTGCTAGCCGAAGATCTTGGCAATCGAGGCCGGCAAGCCATCCATAGTCGTTATACAGACCTGCTAATGGCCGAGCGGCACGTGGCCCTCTACAGAGAGCTTACTACCGAAGGGCCGGCCGCGTTCGCTGACGCAGGGAGCACACCAGCTCAAACCAGAGCACCGTGAAGTGCGGCAGATTCAGAAGCAGCATCCCCCTCGCCGCCACAGGGCCAAGTTGCCACAACGCCCTGTGGGTCCAACGCTCTGCGGCAGAGAATTCCCCGGCCCCCTGCCAGCCCGAGGCAAGCTTGCCAACGAGGACCTTTACAAGGGGTAATCCTCAAGGGGACGCACGCATATCGCGCCGAGCAGCCGCGCATTCCCGCTACCACCGTGCCATTGCCGCGCGGCGCTCGGCACTTCCGAGAGCGCGTCACGCCCCGCGCAGCACTGCGCCCCGAGACGCGCAGCCTTGCGGTACGACTCGGCTGCCAAGCGGCTCCCGTCGACAGCGTGCCCCCAGACGCGCGGCCTTAGCCTTATGCAGCACGACCCGCCACCCAGCGCGGCACTAACCCTTTCTTGTTGCCTGGCGGGCACGATACGATTTGGCAAATGAGCAGCACCGCGCCCCATTTTGCCGTTACCCTCGCCACGGCCGTTCAACGCGTGCGCACACCCGTGATGGTGGGTCTGGACCCCCAATGGGAACAACTTCCCGCAAGCTTTCACGCGCAGGGGCAAGACATCGCAGCACGCACCCAGGCTTGCGAACAATTCTGCAAAGAAGTGATCGACGTGGTAGCCCCGCTCGTGGCCGTGGTCAAGCCGCAGGTGGCGTGCTTCGAGCAGCTCGGCCCGGCCGGAATGGCTGCCTTGAAAGCTGTGATCGAGCATGCCCACAGCGCCGGACTGCTGGTCGTTGCCGACGGCAAACGCAACGACATCGGCCATACGGCCGCCGCCTACGCCACAGCGTGGTTGGGGCCCTCAAGCGCCTGGCAGGCCGACGCACTCACGGTCAACCCCTACCTGGGTGAAGACAGCATCGAGCCGTTCGTGGACGCCGCGGCCCGCGCAGGCGCCGGCATCTTTGTGCTGGTGAAAACGTCGAACCCCGGGGGCGGCCAGTTTCAGGATTTGCCCGCCGCTGAACTGCCCGTGTACTGTCACGTGGCGCACATGGTCGAACGGCTCGCTGCACGAACTTCGGGAGCCTCCCGTTATGGTCTCGTAGGGGCGGTGGTCGGCGCTACCTGGCCGGCGCAGCTTGCCGAGCTGCGGGCCGCGATGCCGCACGCCTGGTTGTTGGTGCCTGGGTATGGCGGGCAGGGGGCGGGTGCGGCAGATGTGGCCGCGGCCTTCGACGAACGCGGTCTGGGTGCTTTGATCAACAATGCCCGGGGGCTGATCTACGCCTTCCAGCGAGAACCGTACCGAGAGCGGTTCGGCCCTGGCTGCTGGCAGCAGGCCATTGAAGCGGCCACTCTGGAGATGATTGCTGCATTGCGTGCGGAGACCGCCGCCGCACGTCTGTAGCAAGGCGCCTATCGGCGCGGCGTTGACCTGGCTGCATGTTCGGTTCTGAAACTGGGGTTTGCCGGCATTGCAGAAGCAGGCGTGGCGTGGGTTCACTTGGAAGGCCCGTAGGGTAGGCAACCTAGCCCAGGCATGCCAGCAGAACTTGCGCATGTGTTGGAGCAGGCGCGAACGGGACGCAAGACGGCGCAGGCGGAGAAGTATGGGTAAACCAGCTAAGGCTTGCCGGTTCCACAGATAAGCACGATTTACAGAAGATTATCGACTGGGCTGCCGATACTACGTGTGCCGATTTTGCAGGCAGAGCCTGCGCGATGGGCACAAGTCGAAGGGCCTTCGATCTAGGGGACAACGTACGATGTGCCGACGAGTCACGTGCTTCGGGCCCGCGGTGGTGTGTGGGCTGGTACTGTTGGCGGGCTGTACACCCAGCCAGCCGCTGTACCTGTTCGAAGACGGCGACCTTTCGCACTACAAGGGGGTGGCCACTGAGATCGAGTACCCTGACGTGGAGGCGGACACTCTGGCCGATGTGGCAGGGGCGTTGCCGCCCTTTACGCTGGCGGATGCGGCGAACCGGGAGGTTTGGGATCTTTCTCTGGAGGAGGCCCTACAGAACGCGCTCGCGAATAGCAAGGTGATGCGTAACCTTGGGGGTGCGGCATTCATTGCCGGGCTGCCTGTAGCGAATCAGAATCTCTCTCCGACGGCGGATATTGGCAGGGCGCCTGGGTTGCTGCAAACGATCTACCATCCGGCGATCACGGAGAGCGATCCGCGCTTCGGTACGGAGGGGGCGCTGAGCCAGTTCGACGCGCAACTATCCAGCAGCATCTTCTGGGAGAAGAACGACCGGCCGGTGAATCTGTTCTTTCGCGGTTTTTTGGCGCCGATTCTGGAACAGGATCTGGCGACCTACCGCACGGAGCTGAGCAAGACGACAGCCACGGGCACGCGGCTGTTCTTGCGAAACAACACCAGCTACGAGTGGAACAACAACCCCTCCAACCGTTTTCCCAGTTCGTTCAACACGGACATCGAGGCTGAGGTGCGGCAGCCCTTGCTGCAAGGGGCCAGTGTCGATTTCAATCGCATCGCGGGGCCCAACGGCGTGCCGGGATTTTATAATGGCATTGCCATTGCGAGGATCAACACCGACATCGCGCTGACGGATTTCGAGGCTGGCGTGCGCAATCTGGTGTCGGATGTAGAGCGTGCCTACTGGGACCTGTACTTCAGCTACCGAGCACTGGACGCCGTGGTTGCTGGCCGCGATGCCGCGCTGGAGACCTGGCGGCGGATTTACGCGCTATATGTCACGGGGGCGCGTGGCGGCGAGGGAGAGAAAGAGGCGCAGGCCCGCGAGCAGTACTTCTTGTTCCGCGGCCAGGTGGAGAATGCCCTACACAACCTGTACACGGCCGAGAGCCGCCTGCGATACATGATGGGGCTGGCCGCCACGGATGGCCGCCTCATCCGCCCCTCCGACGAACCGACCACCGCGAGGATCAGCTTCGATTGGAACGAAGTCCACACCGAAGCGCTTGCCCGCAGCGTCGACGTGCGCCGCCAGAAGTGGCAGGTGAAGCAGCGCGAGCTGGAACTGACTGCCGCCAAGAACTTTCTGCTGCCCAGGCTCGACGCCGTGGGCCGCTATCGCTGGCGCGGATTCGGAGACGACCTGATCGTCAGCAGCGGCCGCAGCGAACGCGAAGAGTTCGCCGGTGCGTATCAGGAGCTGTTCGGCGGCAACTACCAGGAGTGGCAGCTTGGGCTGCAACTTAATGTGCCCATCGGTTTTCGCCAGCCGCTCGCCGCCGTACGCAATGCTCAGTTGCGCCTGGCACGCGAACGTGCCCTGCTACAAGAATTGGAACTCGACCTCTCTCACCAGATGGCCGCCGCCATTCGCGACTTGGACCGCCACTATGCCCTCACGCTAACCAACTTCAACCGCCGCGTGGCGGCCCAACGCCAAGTCGAGGCCGTTCAGGCAGCATACGAAACCGAAACCGTGACCCTCGACTTGCTCCTCGATGCCCAGCGGCGGTTGGCCGAGGCCGAAAGCGCCTACTACCGCTCCCTAGTCGACTACAATCTAGCCGTGCTCCAGGTTCATTTCCGCAAAGGCTCTCTGTTGGAATACAACGGTGTCTATTTGGCCGAAGGTCCCTGGCCTGCCAAGGCCTATTTCGACGCACGCAAACGCGCCCGCGAACGCGATGCCGCCATGTACATCAACTACGGCTTCACGCGGCCCGGCGTCTTCAGCCGCGGGCCCATGCCCCAGCACCTGCGACCGTCTGGCACTGTGACACACGAGGGCCCTGCGGCAGACGCCACGCCCCCGGAAGGAGAAGAGCTGCCAGAGCCGACTCCGGCCGAACCGCCGCAAGACGGCCAGCCGGGCACGAACGAAGCCGGCGCCTCCTTCCACAACTCCGAACGCTCGGCGAAGGCAATGGATGTGCGACTCGGAGCGGAGGGCGCAAAACGGGCACCAGCCCGGCCTGCGGGCTTTGATCGCGATCTCCGACCGGCGACGTATCGCCAGTCGGTTACGGGAGCATTCCCGGCCGCGGACTTGACGGACGCGCCACCTACGAGCACATTGAATCGACCCACCCACCAGACCATGCCGCCTCCCGAACCAGCCCTGGACCATGCTCCCAGCACCGCGGATGGCAACAGGGTCGTCCGAGACCGCGCGATAATGCCCGCTGGCTACCAATTGCGGCCCAGGCCAAAAACCGTCAACGGCAACGCGGCCGGATCGGCGATCACGAGCGGCTTGCAAACCGGTTGGAGCCCTGCCCGCCGATAATTCGAGGGACGGCATCAAGCATGTCAGCATGCCCCAACCACGCGTTTTTTCGCTTCCTGCCTCGGGCGGGCATGACTGCCTTTTCTTGCCATCTGTCCTGGGCCGCTGTGCCCAGGCTGTCTGCTGCCTGCAGCCCTCTGCCTGCGGCTGGCTGCGGGTTATACTTGCGCATGGCCGGGGCCGTGCGTTCGGTCCGCCGCAGGTGAAGCATCGTCAAATTACAGCAGTCATGGAGTTTGCAGGATCCGACCCCATTATTGTGCCCGCCGGTGAGGGCAAGGTGTTCAACGTGTTCGGGGAGACGATCACGTGCAAGTTGTATAGCGAGGATACGGCCGACGCGTTTTCGATGTACGAGGCGGTTACCCCGCCTAGCGGCGGTCCGCCTCTGCATCAACACCTGAAAGAAGACGAAACCTGCTTCGTCCTCGAGGGGGAGTACGAAGTGCATTGCGGGGACCGCCGCTTCAAAGTGGGGCCCAACATGGTGTTCCTCTTGCCGCGAGACGTGCCGCATACGTTTCGCAATCTGTCCAAAACGTCCAGCCGCATGCTCGTGATCAGCTCTCCGGGCGGCGTGGAGAAGTTCTACGAAGAACTCAGCCAGGCGCCGCCCGAGGTGATCTCCGATCCGGCACGCCTCAAGAAGCTTGCGCGGCGGCACCACATCGAGATCATGGGACCGGCTCAGACGCCGGGCAAGCCCAGCGGCTAATCTGGCTTCACTCGGCGCCCTGCGCTTCCGAATGGGAGGGCGGGATAGCCGTCGTAGCGGCATGGCCGTCCCGGCCGCCGATGGGATAGCCGCGCCCCTCTATGCATCCCCGTACACTACTCGCCGCCAAGGCCGGCGCAGGGTACCATGCCTGCATGGCCTCCGACGAGCGCTTGATTCTGGGGAACCTGGTGTTGCCTGACCGCATCGAATCGGGCGGGGCCATCCTGGTTCGCCGAGGCCGCATCGCCGCGGTGGGACAGGCCGAGGAACTGCTGGCCCAGGCCGGGCCGCAAGTGGACCGTGTCGAAACACCTGGTTACGTTACCCCCGGCTTCGTCGATCTGCACGTTCACGGAGGTGCGGGTGCCGACTTCATGGATGGCACGGAGGCAGCTTTTCGTACCGTGCTGGCCGCGCACGTGCGCCATGGAACGACCAGCATCGTCCCCACTACCACGGCCGCCAGCCACGAGCGAATCTTGACCATGCTGGGGCTGTGCCGGCATTTTCAGCAGCTTCCCGTCCCGCACACGCCCCGAGTGCTCGGGGCGCACTTCTACGGCCCCTACGTTCGCTACGAAGCGCGCGGCTGCCATCCCGCAGCGCCTGTGCGCACGCCTCAAGAAGCCGAATATGCCCAGTACCTGGCACATGCTGATATATTGCTGACCGCCACCGTGGCCCCCGAACTTCCCGGTGCCGAGGCATTCGCCCGCGCCTGCCGGGCCAGGGGCATTCGCGTTACCGTGGGGCACTCGCTCGCCACCTTTGCACAAATGAAAGCGGCCCTGCAATGGGGGGTCAGCCACGTGGATCACCTGTTCTGCGCCATGTCCGACAAGACGCGCCTGCGCCAGGAGCAGCCCTATCCCATGCAGGGCGGTGTGTTAGAGGCCACGCTCTTCTTCGAAGAACTCACCACCGAGGTCATTGCTGACGGCAAACACCTCAGTGCCGACCTGCTGTTGCTGGCCCGCAAGCTCAAGGGACCAGACAAGCTCGCCCTAGTGACAGACTGCAACCGCGCGCTCGATATGCCCGAGGGTCGGTACATCTTTGGACCGCTGGACGCCGGCGAAGAGTTCATCCATCGCGACGGCGTGGGCATCATGCCAGACGGCAAGGCGCTAGCGTCCAGCGTGCGCGGCATGGACCACATGGTCGCTACATTTGCGGCACTTACCGGCTGCCCATTGTGGGAGGCCGTGCGCATGGCCACGCTGACCCCGGCACGCATCGTGGGCTGGGAAGACCGAATCGGAAGCCTTGCGCCTGGCAAGCTGGCCGACCTGGTGCTGCTCGATCGCGCCCTGCGCGTGGAGCGCGTGCTGGTGGGTGGTGTCGAGGCATGGCCGGCAGAAGCGACGTGAGCGAGCGACTTGTCGTGAGGAGGGCCTTTATGGGCCGCGGTGATGCAGCGGGTTCGCCAACTGTTCGGTGCATGCGGGCTGCCCTATGGCGATTTGACGGCGGCACGGCACCGCTGCAAGATGGTTCTCTGCATAGAGCGAGCGGCGCGAGTTAGCATGCGTACATTCACCGCTAGCAAGGGCGTGCCATACGTGAACATCAACAGTTTGACTTTGTGGTTGCTCTCGTGCGTGCTGGGTTTGGCGTGCGCGTGCTTCAGTCCAAACCCTCTGGCGGCCGAAGAGAGACCGGCCGCGGCAAACTCCGGCGAGAAAAGGGGAGAGAAATTGAGCGTGGCCGACCGTCGCCGCGAAATGGCCAGGCTGCGAACCGCCCTGCAAACGGCGGAAGGTCCTGCGCTTTCCGCCGCAATCGAGGCGTGGCGTTCCGGCGGCGACGCAGAACTGGCGGCACTGGCCGCAGCATTGAGGCATGTGTTGGCATCAGACGCCAAGAAGCTCGAGAAGGCAGGCGCAACGCTAAGAGACGCCGCTCAGGCAGGCCAGCACGAATCGGCCGTGGCGAACCTCCGCGCGGAGATGCGTACGCGCATTGCCGCGTTGCAGAACGGTCCCGGCATCGAGGATCTCCGTGCTGACTATCAGCGCTTGGCCTCCCTGCTGGAACCGCTTCAGCAGGTCTATGCCCGCAAGCTCGAAATCGCCCGCCTGCTGGGCCGCCGCAGCCTGCTGTTGGATGCCTGGCGCAAGACGGCTCGCAAACCGGAGGCGCAATTCGGAGAGGCTGCCGAAGAACGCCTGCGAGCCAAGTGTCTGGCCGTGCTTGGCACAGACGACGTCGAAGTTCCACCGTTCGGCAAGCACGACGGTCCGCTGGCGCAAGTCTGGTTCTATCGAGATTGCCGCGCCGTAGAGGTTTACAACGCACAGGCCGCTCGAGAGGCAGAACTCGCGCACGGCGAGTTGGAGAACATCGTTGCGGTCAATGCGTATCGAGAGGCGCTCGGCCTGCTGCCGCTCGAAATCGACGTGCGGCTCGTGAAGGCAGCGCGTGGCCATTCGCAGGAGATGGCACGGTTGGGTTACTTTGCTCACGATTCGCCTACCCCTGGCCGCACCAGCTTCGTCGACCGCATGCGTTTGGAAGGATACCTCGCCGGCGGCGGCGAGAACATCTTGCAAGGCGCCAAGACAGGAGAGCAGGCGTTCTGGATCTGGTTCGAAAGCCCAGGACACCACCGAAACATGACAACGGCCGACTTTCAGTCGATTGGCGTGGGGCAGCATGGCGAGCTATGGACGCAAAACTTCGGCCTGGGCGAAAGGGCCATGCTCGCCAAGTAGCATTGCAACTGGCAAGCGTTCACTCGATCGGATCCCGATCACGCCACACTGCCGCCGCTTTGGAAGTAGAAAAGGGCGACATTGGTCCGATTGTTCGTACCAGTTTTTTCTCCCCAGAGCGCTGCTCTTGTGTGTTCTCCCTGCATTCCGTGAGGCGCTACGTTTGCCCTCAGGCGAACGAAGCTTTCACGTCATCAACCGCGGCAACGATGGCCGGTGCGTCGTCGGTCCGCATAGCCATGTCTGCTTGGCAGGCGAGGTAATGGGCGAACGCAAAGGCGCCAACTCGCCACAAGGTAAGATCTGCCACGGCTCTGCGACGTGATCGGCGCGCCAATGCTGGCAAGCCAGGAGCCTGCGGCCGCTGGCCACCGCGCCGCCAAGGTCGTGTCTACAACGTGTTCGGAGTGGCCTTGACAAGAGGGCAGCCGCTCGGCACTGCAAGCGCACGCACCTACGAGCACGCACTTGGGACAAAATCCCGTGCGCGGTTACAAGGTGCGGTGGGGCACCCAGCGACGTTTCGGTGGTGTCTCACTGCGGGCCATACGGCATCGCGGCTGCATGGGAGAGGCATCGCCGATATGAAAATGGGCCGCTGTGGGCCACAGCCGCTACGACCCTTCGCATCAGCCCAAGGGCGAATGCGGGTGGTAGGCCGGTCTGTGCTTTAATTGTCTGTGCCGTACCAGGCCGGACGAAGCCTGCTGCTAAACGTGCCCTGCTGTGACGCGTATGCGCACGTGCTTTGCGGCGTCAAAAAACCTTTCCTGGTGCGAAAAGGTGCCGCCTGCGAATGCGGGAAGGACGCTTCTTTGTGCAAAGGGGGGCATACAACAGCTAGCGCCCGGGCCAGCCCTGTTGCAATTTGCCGAGCTTGCCAAAGCACCCGCTGGCGGCGGCGTGGTAGCCCAACTCAGGCATTGGTCGGTCTCGGAATGCCAAGCCAACTATTGGCAGCGGTGAAGTCGAAACAAGCTGGTGCTCGGGCCGTCACTGCCAACCCACGGGTTCGGCCGGTACCCAACGCAGCGCACCAGTCATAGAGGTCTGTTCTCGGCCTGATGCGGCCACTTTCTGGGGCCCAGCGCCAGGCGTTAAAGTTGGCATCCGGGCTGTGCATGCTTGGGAACGCCTGGTCGCGGCCCTTCCTAACGACGCTTGCAAGGAGCTTGAGTAGCCGGCCCAAAAAATGGCCTTGACCGCCTGGGCGGCTTGGCTTATTCTCCCGCCTCTTGCTCGCCGGCAGCGGCGGGGCCAGACGCACGAAGAAACAACTCGACCACGTGGAAGGGCTCGCATGGGGGCCGGCTACGGCCGGCCTGCGGCCCGCGAAGCGCAGGGACGCTGGCATGGATGCCGGCGTCCGCTTCGATCTCACGGGCGGGGCAGGTCGTGCGGCTGGCACAAGGCTGCCCTCTGCCCCCGCGAAGGAACGGAGTCCTTTGCCCCCCTGGGACCCGGTTCTTCCGGGGGTTTTTTTGCGTCAGCCGCTCGTCGAATGGCGAAGCCACTCCTTGAGACGTTCGGTGCAGTTCGTTGGCAAGAACCGGTCCTTGGCGAGGGTAAGAGCACTTGCGATTAGGCATCACAAGGCGCAAGGATCTACAGCAGGCCCGTTGTGGTATCCGCAGATCACGCTGTTAGCAAAGAGGGCGAAGGCACAAGGGGCGACGGTTAGCGGCAGGCTCGACCTCGCTGTGTCGGGCAAGGACACTTTGTCCGCACCCCCCCTGATGGCGAGGCGCGTCCTCGGGTCCGGACTGGGAATGACGGTACCGGTTGAGGTTTTTACCCTACCACCCATGCTTCCCGAATCGGCCGTCGTGTGCGAGGGAGTACTAGTTGGCGCGCGAACCGGGGGCGCACGATCGATGGGTGCTGTGCTGGGCCGCAGAGTCTGCAATGCTCTTGGGCCTTGGTGCGAACGGAGGATCGCAAGCGCCGCTCTTTCTCGGCCAGCCACTCTCGCCCGGTGCAAGGGAACCCTGCTGGCACGAGGCCGTCGGCACGTGTTGAAAGATGGGTAGGGAAGGAACTCGGGCGAGCAGGCGCCTTCACGCGATGCCGTGCCACGTGAAGGGACCTCTGCCGGCAAAGGCTGGCGGCTCGTTATAACTGGCGGCCCAAGAAGTAAGCCGTGTTCGCTGGCCCCGAGGCGGCCTGCATCGTGCGAGGTGGTTGGCATTCAGGCTCCGCCGACGGGCTGGCGCCCAGCGACGAAAAGGAAGGTCTCTTTGGGCGCGCGCCTGGAGCCGGTTCGTCCGCGCCCCACAGGCGCGAGGTCAGTGGCGGCTTTTTGGCGTGTGGTCACGTTGCGCCGCCTTGGGCGGCGTGATAGAATTCAGGAAGATGCGGCAACACCGCACGTTGCAGCCCCAACGCGGGCCGCACGTTTGGCTTTTCGGCCTGGTGAAAGGTACGCGGCCGCACTTGGGGTGTTTGGGCGAGCCGAGCAAGGCTAACCCATCCCATGGCGCTGTAGAATGAGGTCATTCGTACTGGAGAGAGCCGCACGGGTCGGGCTTGCCGGTTGCCCACTCGGCCCGGCAAGGGCTATAATCCGCCGCTTTGACGGCGGGGCGTGCGGCCCCGCCGGCACTTGAACTGAGGCTGAAACCATGGCGATACGTGTAGCGATCAACGGCTTTGGACGCATCGGCCGGCTCGTGTGCCGCATTCTCATGCAGCGCCGCGAGCAGTTCGAGCTGGTGGCCGTCAACGACCTGACCGACAACCGCACCCTGGCAACGCTGCTCAAGTACGACAGCATCCACCGCCCTTACCCCGGCACGGTGAGCTACGATGAGAAGCACCTTGTGGTGGATGGCCAAGCGATCCGGGCCTTGGAAGAGCGCGATCCTGCCCGCCTGCCGTGGGGCGAGTTGAAGGTCGATGTGGTCGTAGAAAGCACGGGCGTCTTCACCGCACGCGCCAAGGACGGCAAGCCAGGTTACGACTCCCACCTGGCTGCCGGCGCCAGACGCGTGGTGATCAGTGCACCGGCCAAGGATAAGCCCGATCTTACCTGCGTGCTGGGCGTCAACGACCACAAGCTCAGTGCCGACCATCGCTGCGTCTCGAACGCAAGCTGCACGACCAACTGCCTGGCCCCGCTCGCCAAGGTCCTGCACGAGAGGTTCGGCATCGTCAAGGGTCTCATGACCACGGTGCACGCCTACACGAACGATCAGAATGTGCAAGACCTGCCCCACCGGGATCTTTACCGCGCGCGCGCGGCGGCGCAGAACATCATTCCCAGCACGACGGGTGCGGCCACGGCCGTGGGAGAGGTGATCCCCGAGCTGAAGGGCAAGCTGACGGGCATCAGCATGCGGGTGCCGGTGTGTACCGGCAGCGTTGTGGACCTTACGGCTGTGATGGCGCGCAATCTGACGGCCGACGAGGTAAATGCTGCCATGGAGGCGGCCGCCAATGGGCCGCTCAAGGGCATCTTGCAGTTTACGCGAGACCCGATCGTCTCGAGCGACGTGATCGGCAACTCCCACAGCTCCATTTTCGCGGCCGACTGGACGCAGGTGATCGAGGGCAACTTGCTCAAGGTGGTGAGCTGGTACGACAACGAGTGGGGCTACAGTTGCCGCACGGTGGATCTCATTGCGCGGCTGGGCGCTCTGAGCTAACGGCGACGAGCGCGGGCGGGGCCGTGCAATTACGGCCTTGAGTAGCGGCGTCTGCAAGTCAGCGGGCCCTGCGCTTTCCACACCGTGGATCGTACGCGGGCGCTGGACCTGCCCGAGGCGACAGGGCCTGCCGGGGTGCGAGCATGCTGGCCAAGAGCGGTCGCCGACAGATGGCTGGTTCCGCCGCCGTCGGCTATGCGAGGATTTCGTGCACCACCTCGCCGTGCACGTCGGTGAGGCGGAAGTCTCGCCCCGCGTGCCGGTACGTGAGCCGTGTATGATCTAGGCCCAGCAGGTGCAGAATCGTTGCGTGCAGGTCGTGGAAGTGCACCTTGCCTTCCACGGCGTAATAGCCGTAGTCGTCGGTGGCGCCGTGGCGGAAGCCGGCCTTCACGCCGCCTCCGGCCAGCCACATCGTAAAGCCATGCGGGTTGTGATCGCGGCCGTCGTCTCCCTGTGCGGTAGGCGTGCGGCCGAACTCGCCACCCCAGAGCACGAGGGTATCGTGCAGCAGGCCGCGCGATTTGAGGTCGGCCAGCAGCCCCGCAATCGGCAGGTCTACTTCCAGGGCATTTTGCGCATGATCGCGGCGCAGGTTCGAGTGCTGGTCCCACTTGTAGCTGTGCGTCACTTGGACAAACCGCACGCCGCGCTCTAGAAACCGGCGGGCCATCAGGCACTGGCGGCCAAAGTTTCGCGTCTCGGGACGATCGAGCCCGTATAGGCGGGCGGTGGCCTCGGTCTCCTCTGAAACGTCCTGCAACTCGGGGGCCGCGGCCTGCATGCGAAAGGCCAGCTCGAAGGAAGCGATCCTTGCTTCCAAGGTGCTATCGGGGCCTGCGGCAGCCAGGTGTTCGTGGTTGATCTCGCGCAGCAGGGCGAGTTCAAGCTGTTGTTGCTCGGGCACCGCCTCGGGATTCTCGATGAACGGTATGCGGGCCTGTTCAGACGGCACACTGGCATTGCCTATGGGAGTGCCTTGGTAAACGGCGGGCAAGAAGGCCGAACTGAAGTTGTTTACGCCACCGTGCGTTAGCGTGGGGCAGATGGTGATGTAGCCGGGCAGGTCTTGGTTCTCTGTGCCCAGCCCATAGGTGATCCAAGAGCCCATACTGGGGCGCACAAAGGTGTCGCTCCCCGTGTGCAACTCCAGCAGTGCGCCCCCGTGGCGAGAGTTCGAGCAGTGCACGCCGTTGAGCACGCACAGGTCGCCCATCATGCGGGCCAGGTTGGGGAACAATTCGCTCACCCATGCTCCCTGCGGCCCGCACTGGCGAAACTTCCAAGGGCTGCGCAGCAGGTTTCCCGTCTCAGAAGAGACCACGCGAGGCTTGGCAAAGGGGAGCGGTTTGCCGTGGTCTCGCTCGAGCAGCGGCTTGTAATCGAACGTGTCGATGTGAGAAGGGCCGCCGTGCATGAAAAGAAACAGCACGCGGCGGGCCTTGGCCGGAAAGTGCGGCGTCCGCGGTGCTAGTGGATCGTTGGGGGCGGCTTGCGCGCGTGCCTCCTCCTCCGCCAGCAAGGCGGCCAGGGCCAGGCTGCCGAAGCCGGCAGCGACCTCCTGCAACCACTGGCGGCGCGTACGGAGACGTTGCCCAGGCCTTTGGGCTCCGCCGCGACAACAGCACCGGCTTGTGCGCACCGTACGGCTCATGACTCGATTCTCATCCAACGCGCAGCGTACCGTCAACCGCTACTCGGTACAAGACGTGAGCCTCGCCCCGCTTTAGCCGAAGTCTGCCCGCGCAAACTTCAATCAAGTTTGCGCATGCCAAGTATCTACCCTATTCTTCCGATAATATGCTCAGCCTGCGAGCAACGGTAGAATCGACTTCCCCGCAGCCCGGCCCTTGTGCAGGGTTGCGTTCTTCCCGATCGACTAGCACAGCCCATGCGAGCACGCATCACGAACATTCGCACGATCGCCGACCTGCGTAACTACGTCAATCAAATCTTGTGCTCCCATCATCAGCTTGAGTTGGGGGCGTTTCGACTCACCGAGCGATGGCTGACCCGCTCGGGCAAACCTTGCGGCCTGTTCTTCTGTCTCCATGGGCCGCGGAGTGTGAAGTTCTCGGCCATCTGGGAGATGCAGCACAACACGGTGCTGTTCTACACAGCAACCGGCGAGCGGTTCTTGCGCACGCAGCTTGCCAGCAGGCCCAAGCTAGACGCGGCCGCGGCCTGATGCAGAGACAGGGGTTGACACGTTCCATCCTTTGGTGTACACGTATTCAGTATTCGCGTGTTCACATAGGAGGGACCTGTGCCATGCTGGTTCTATCTCGCAAGCTTCACGAGCGGATCCGGGTCGGGCCGCAGATTGTGGTGACGGTGTTGCAGGTGAGCAAGGGCCGCGTGCGGCTAGGAATCGAGGCTCCGCCCGAGGTGGCCGTATGGCGCGAGGAGCTGGGTACTTCTACCGAGAAGCGGCCCAGGTGCGCGCGAGCGGGTGCGTCCTGCGAAGGGGCACAGTCACGGCCGCCCGACTAGGTGCGGAGCGTACGACATCTCGCTTGAAATCGCCGGGTTGGGTTGATTGCCGGCGGCTAGGCCCCGGCCGAGAGATCTGCCTCTGCGGCCATACGAGTTTCGGTGTGGCTGCTCGACTCCCCGACGCGGTCAAGACAGGGTGTCAGTGTGGCGGCCCCCAACCGTCATTGTGTGGGGGGAGGGTGGCGCGGCACAGGTATGAGCATGGCCAATAGAGGTTCTGCCCGACGGGCCTGGTGCTGGGCGACGGGGTTGCAGGAGGCCAGGTCCAGGCGCATTTCCTTGCAACGAGGCAAAGGTTATGCTGGCGGCTTTGGTGGTTGCCGCCGCGTTTTGCCGCAGGGAAGTTATGGCCTGGATAATCGGCATCGACGAGGCTGGTTACGGCCCGAATCTTGGCCCGCTGGTGGTGGCTGCCAGCGTGTGGCGGCTGCCGGATGATCGGCTGGGCGACGACCTGTATCCGCTCGCTGCTCCGGCCGTAACGCCCATGCCGGCACAAGGAGCACGGGGGCGGCGCTTGCGTGGCGGGGAGGAGGCGGCTCTGCGCCCTGTGCTGATTGCGGATTCGAAGCTTGTCTATTCGCGATCCGGTGGGCTGGAGGAACTTGAGCGCGGGGTGCTGACGGCCCTCGAGGCTTGCGGCGAGCGCCCCAAGACGATCGCAGATTTGTGGCGTGCGGTGCACGTCGAGCAGTGGCGCCCGCCTGAGTGCTTCGTTCTTGATGCATCGGCCAGTGTTCCCCAAGCCCCGTTCGGGGGAGAGCTGGCCCAGTTGGGGGCGTGGCTGGTCGAGACCTTGAGTCGAACTGGGATCGAGTTGTGCGCCATACGGGTGCGTGCGGCGTATCCCGATGAGTTCAATGGGCATTTGAGAGTGCATGGCAACAAGGCGGAGGTGCTGCAATTTCTGTTTTTTCGGCTGCTCGTCGGGCTTGAGCCTTGGATGCAGCACGGGCCTGGTCTGGTGGTCTGCGATCGGCACGGGGGGCGCACGCGCTACGCTGCCATTGCGCAGCAGATTGCGGGAGATTGTCCGGTGAGGGTGCTCTACGAGCGTTCGCAGGCGAGTGCGTATCGGTGGGAGGGGATGGGGGGGCGCGTCGAGCTGCGGTTCGAAACCAAGGGCGAACGCCATTTGCCGGTGGCCTTGGCCTCGATGGCTGCCAAGTACTTGCGCGAGCTTGCCATGCGAGAATTCAATGCCTGGTGGCTGCGGCACCTGCCTGGATTATTGCCCACGGCGGGATATCCTGGAGACGCCGGGCGGTTCATGAAGTGCATTGCGCCCCTGTTGGCACCCTTGGGGATCGAGCGGAGCGAATTGTGGCGGGAGCGCTGAGGTGAACCTATACATCGTGCGGCACGCGTGGGCGATGGAGCCGGATGCAGCGGAGTTTCCAGACGATGCGCAGCGGCCGCTGTCTCGCAAGGGCCGCCGCCGGTTTGCCCGCGTGGCCGAGCGGCTCGCCGAGCGGGGACTTGCACCAGCCGTCGTGGCCGCCAGCCCGCTGGTCCGCGCTGTGCAAACGGCAGAGATTCTCGTGCAGAAACTGCGGCCACGGCCACGTTTGGAGGTGTTGGATGCACTCGCCCCGGGCTCGGATCTTGCACAGCTTCTCGAATGGCTGCGCGGCCAGACTGAGGACGCGGCTTGGGTCGGCCACGCCCCCGACGTCTCGGCCCTGTGCGGCGCACTTGTGGGAGCGCGGCCGCAGGGCATTCGTTTTCCCAAGGGTGCGACCGCGGCCCTGCGATTCGGCACCGGGGTAGAGCCAGGCCAGGCCGAGCTGCGCTGGCTGGCTACGGCGCGGCTGTTGGGATGCTGATAACGGCACTACATCTCTGACTTCCAACGAGGAGTTGCACATGAACAAGAACCTTCGCGCCGTGCTTGCGGAACTCGTAGGCACGTTCACTCTCGTATTCGTGGGCACTGCCGTTGCGTCGCTTCAAGGCGGCTGGCTCTCGGGCTACGGAGATACGGGCTGGCTGGGCATCTCCCTGGCCTTTGGCGGCACGTTGATGGTGTTGGTGCTGGTTATCGGCCCAGTCTCGGGTTGTCATGTGAATCCCGCCGTCACGCTGCCCATGGTCTTATCTGGCCGGTTGCCGTCACGCCATGCGGCCGGGTACGTGCTCGCTCAGTTGATCGGGGCCGCACTAGCCAGTTTGGTGCTCTGGGGGCTGTTGAGCGGGCTGGACGACTACAAAGCGGCCCAGCAAGGCCTGGGTGCCAATGGCAACCCGCGCGAGATGCATCTGGCGGCCTTGTTCGGCTGGGAGCTGGTGCTGACGACTCTGTTTGTCTTTACCATCTTTGCCGCAACGCGCGTGGAAGCTCCGGCCGGCTTTCCCGCGCTGGCGATTGGCGGCTTTCTGTTCGTAGCGCACCTCGTCGGCGCGCAGCTTGGAGACAGCTCGCTCAATCCGGCACGCAGCTTCGGCCCGGCGCTGGTCGAATGGATTGGGGGCAAGTCCGAACCGCTGCGTCTGCTGTGGATCTTTGTTGCCGGACCACTCTTGGGCGGTGTGTTGGGCTGGCAGCTCTACTCTTTTCTGTACGATGACCGCTCGTGAACTCAGCCCGTCTGGCACGCGACACGGGGATTGAGCAATGCTGCCGGCCGAGTGAGCCAGTTCGCCGTGCCGTATGGGAGGCATGCTATTGGCAATCGGGCTTGGTGTGGCGTGTACCGTCAGAAGAGGACGCGCTGCGGCATACGCCACGTGTGTGCGCCCCACACGTGCGTGTGCGCCCCACACGTGCGTGTGCGCCCCACACGTGCGTGTGGGATCTCTGCGGGCGTTTGCGCCGGCACACATGCATATTCGGCACGCGTGAGTGGGCGGCAGCAGGCCTGCCTGGCTGCTGCTAACCTGCCGCGGCGGCGTGCCGCACGGCACGCCGCGGTTCGAGTGCTCCAGATTTGTAGAGCTGCCAGTAAACGTCAAGTGCCTGGCGCACCCGGCCGCTCAGCAGGGCCACGCCCAAGACGTTGGGAAAGGCCATAGCCAGGATCATCAGGTCGCTAAACTCCAGGATGTTGCCCTCGGTCACAATCGAACCGAGCATTACGAACACCAGGAAGAGCAGGCGATAGGCGAGCGAATACCTCTTGCCGAGCAGCCAGCTCCAGCATCGCTCGCCGTAGTACGACCAGGAGATGGCCGTAGAGTAGGCGAACAGCACGACCACGGCCGAAAGTACCCAGGGAAACACGGTACCGGCGGTGCTGAAGGCTAGCGACGTGAGTTGTGCACCCTTGTTGGCCGCCATCAGTGCTGCGTAGGCGGGCACCGACTTGTCGTAGCAGCCGGTGACCACGATCACCAGGCCGGTCATGGTACAGATGACCACGGTGTCGATGAACGGCTCCAGCAACGCCACGATACCCTCGCTGATGGGTTGCTCGGTCTTCGCGGCGGAATGCGCAATGGAAGCGCTTCCCACTCCGGCCTCGTTAGAAAACGCCGCCCTGCGGATGCCGATGATGGCCACGCCAATCACGCCCCCTGTGACACCGCGGCCGGTAAATGCACCCTCCAAGATCGTTTGCACCGCCGGGACGATGCGGTCGTAGTTTGTCCCCAGAATGTACAAGCATGAGAGCACATACAGCCCGCACATGAGCGGCACGATCTTGTCGGCCGTGGCGGCAATCCTGCGAATGCCGCCAATGATGACCATGCCCACCAGCACCGCCATGAACAACCCGTAGGCCCAGCGGTGTTCAGATAGCCAGGGGATCTGCTGCTCGACAGCCCCCAGCGACTGCCCCACTTGAAACGCACAGCCGCCGCCCAGCGAGCCTCCGATGCACATCACGGCAAACATCACGGCCAGCACTCGGCCCAGACGCGCCAAGCCCAGTTCCCGCAGGCCGTCGGAGAGGTAGCGCATCGGCCCGCCGGAGACCGTGCCGTCAAGGTCGATCTTGCGATACAGCATCCCCAGGCTGCACTCGGAGAACTTGCTGCTCATGCCGAGGAACCCCGCCACGATCAGCCATAGAATGGCCCCCGGCCCTCCCATGCCGACGGCAATGGCCACCCCCGCGATATTCCCCAAGCCGACCGTGGCCGAGAGTGCCGAGGCCAACGCCTGAAAATGCGAGACCTCGCCGGCATGCTCAGGATCGTCATAATCGCCCTTCGTCAGCTTCACGGCGTGCCAGAATCCGCGAAGGTTGATGAACCCCATTCGGATGGTAAAGAACAACGCCCCGCAGAAAAGCCAGGCTACCACAAAGGGTACGCTCACACCCTGGCCATTGATCTGTAGCCAGCGGCTGGTGCCAAAGTCGTAAAAGAGCACGGCGGCGAGCGGCTGCACCAGCCAGCGGCCGAAGAAGCGGTCGACGGCGAGCATCCATTCCGGCCGATTCTCCACGACCACCTGCACCAGCACGCGCAGCAGCTCGGCCCCACTCTGGCGGTCTCTTACCGCGACGTGCAACTCGTATTGGCTGCGCGTCTCGTAATCCAGGCTGCCCTCCTTAGCGGCCTTGAGCACCCCCGTTTTGCCATCCAGCTCGAACTGCCCCTGCTCGTTGCCGGCCACCAGTGTAAAGGCGACGGCCTTGCGCAACAGCTCGGGCGGCAGTGTAATGGTGCCGACCACGCGCTCCTTGGCGGCCTCTTCAGGCACGTGAAACAGAAGTTGCTCGCGGCGTACGTCCTCTCCAGCCTGTTGAGCGAACGTGCGGTCGCCGGCGAGGCCCCCGAGTGCCACCGCGCACAAGAGCCATTTCAGTAAGACGCTGGACCGCCATGTTCTCCGGTCGCCAGACCTGCTAGTTGCCATGCTTTGCTCAACCGCCGGGCCAGGTGGAAGTGCGTGTGCCCAGGTTGATAGCGGCTAATGCGCGCCGTTGTCAAGCGCAACCCCCATTACGGATGGACAATTCGTGCGACAAAACGGCACAGTGCCTCGGCCTCACGAGCCGCCGGCTTTATGCTACGAGCCGCCGGCTTTACGCAACGAGCCGCCGGCTTTACGCCGGCGGGGCGCGCACGTGTACAAATACGGTGGCCGGGCCGGTGGCGAGGGGCAAGTCTCCTAACGAGGCCCGGCGGGGTGAAACCCCGCCGCTCGTCGCTCGCGCGTCCCCACTTACGAGCCGCCGGCTTTACGCAACGAGCCGCCGGCTATACGCTACGAGCCGCCGGCTTTACGCCGGCGGGGCCTGCCCCACGCGAAAGTAGTGCTAGGGGTGCGGTCTGGTGGGGGTATACCCCGCCGCGCGTGCGAGGAGGCGGCTGGGTCGCCTGGGATGTTTGCGCCGCCTGCATATGTTACAGTACTAGGTGAGCGCCGGGATTACGCGGCTGCACAATTGCCATCCCAATCGTGGCGCGGCAGACTACAATTCCCGTACGCGAGAGTGGCGGAACTGGCAGACGCGCAGGACTTAGGATCCTGTGGGGAAACCCGTGCGGGTTCGACTCCCGCCTCTCGCATTGAACTTCCTGCCGCCGCTGCGGCCCCTGCAAGGTCGCATTCTGGGCTACTTTTCAACGGGCCGTTTGGCGTTGCCGCCGCTCGCGCCGTTGCTGCCCGGCGAAGGCGAACAAGCCATCCCTGGTCAACCTGCGCCTGCTGGCGTTTGACAACGCCACGGTCGCGGTCGAGCGACGATGTGCAACCCACAACTGCCGATCTGGCTGCAAGCCGGCTCGCTCAGGGTATGGGCCGTGATGAGCCCGGGGCCAAGTGCCATCGTGCGTACCGTGTGGCGACCGTCCGAAGCCCAGCCGGGCGGCCGCCTACGATTTGCTTGGCAGTGCTCCTCCAGCACCATCGCGCCTGGCATCTCTGGCCCTGGCAAGGCGTGGTACAGGCGCCCTGCCTGCCAGCCGATCGAACGAGCGGCAGCACAGCCACGCCACCAGCCATGCCGTCGTAACCCTAAGCAGCGCCTCGCATGCCATGGTGGCAGCCGAGAAAACTAGCGCCACCACTGCGGGTGACAAAGGCGGCGTTCCGCTTGATGTCGCGATCGAATCGCTCCAAAGTGCAAATGCAAGCAGGTACAGCCCCATCGCCAGGGCTCCAAAGACCGCGGCCATGATGCGAAAGATGGCCAAGCTCGCCAGCCACACCCCCGCGGTGAGAAGGAGTGCACGGTTCACGCCTGTTGTCCCAATGCCGGCCCACACTCCCACGGCCAGCATCAACACGCAGCCGCTTGAGGTATTCACCAACAAAGAGACATAGTCTGTCGGCCTCAAGGCGCCGCAGATACAGCAGCCAGTCCACCAGATTGCAGCCCCGGCCAGTAGCCAGCGCAGCGCGTAGGCACTTGCCAAGATCTTGCCCCACACGATCTGGCGGCCCTCGAGCGGAGAAACAAGCAGGCTTCCCCATGTGCCCCGCTCACGCTCGGCTGCCACAGAGACGGCTGCGCGTACGCCCAGCGCCCACTGGACCAGCAGACTCAGCGGCGTGCCCAGCGCTATCTGCGCAGAATCAGCAGCCACAATCAGGCTGTCGCGCAGATCGGACCCATCGGCAATCCAGCGGGCGTAAGCTGCGGCAGCCGCGAAGGCCAGTCCGCCCAGGCTCAACAGCAGGCTGAGCAACAAACCTAGGCCGGCAGTAAGGCGATGAAGCCCGCCCAGCCGCTCGATGTAGAGGTCCTTCCACAACAGCGGGTTTCCCTCGCCCAACGGCGGGCGTCGCCTGTTTTTGCGCCGGAGCGGGTCTCGGCTGACTCCAAGTACGACTGGTCGCAGTCGCCAGGCTGCCCATGCAATGCCGACAGTTCCCAATAGTATCCAGCAGCAGATCGAGCGAGCTGTTCCGCCAGCCGCACCGCCATGGAACAGCAGTCCTAGCGAGGAGAACGGGTCCAATGCCACGAGCCACTCGCGTGCCGCAGGCGGTACCCACTCTCCCAGAAACCGGTGTCCCAACAGTGTTGCAGCCAGCAGCAGAGAAACGCTCAAGAGCGCGTCTCTTGCGCGCCGTGTGCTCGCGCCCAGGCCCAACGTAAGCCCGCCGGAACCCCAGGCAACCGAGGCAAGCAGCAACACGAATGTCAGGCATCGCCACCATGAGACCCCGCAGGCCCCGCAAAAAAACAGGACTACAGGCAAGGCGGCTGCCGTCAGGCATGCTGCCTGGCACAGCCGGGCCGATAGACGGCCCACGATAATCTGGAGTGCAGAGACTGGCGTTGCGAGCAACACCTCTCCCGCCGCGCGGCTCTGGCTGCCGCTCAGTGCTCCGCAGGTAAGTGCCGGCATGATGGCAAGCACCGCCAGCAGCCAGGTTGATGCAGCAACCAGCAGCCCGAGGGAGAGTAGCTTGGTGGGGCGGTAGGCCACATCCAACTCTGCGACAAGCCACCAGATCCAGCATGTCGCACTCAACCACAACAAGGCGGGTACTGCTACGAGCACCCTGGCCCATGGCAGCCAGCCCACGCGCATCGCCCGCCGGCACTCTGGCCCGGCCAAGGGGCCCAAAGGCGCGGCAAGCCAGGCCATATGTTTCCCCGAAAGGCTGTCACGGCTTAGATGGCGTCAGGTCCGAACGCAGTCGGCTCGCGCCTCTGCGTGGCGGCTTTCGCAGATGGCCGGGTGAGAAGCATGATCATCAATGCGGGGTAGATGGCCCCTAGGAGGGCAAAGATAATCAGGCTCACTAACCATACAGCACCGATAGTCTGGACCATTTCGGCTACCGGGGGTAGCTGATTCCCTCCATTCTGGGGCACGCTTTTGGTCATGTCGTGGAATGCCTGCGCCGTATCGCGCGCCATCACGGGCACCACCGCCAGCAACGCATAGCCGTACAGGCTGGCCAGCCGCACCAGCTTGATCACGGCAATCGCGATGCTCATCTTTCTGCCCCATTCGGAGAGGGCGAGCAGTCCAATGCCAGCCACGATCAGCAACAGGTTGACGACGATCCCGCTTAACATGTCGATGCTCCAGAACATCACCACGCCTGGATCTTTCACGCCGTACATGGCCGCCACATCGATCTTAGGTGCGGGCGTCTGCCGCACTAGTTGCATTTGCTGTTGGATCCGCTCCTTTTCGGCGGGGTCGGCCGTTGCATCGAGCCGCTCTTGCAGCCTGGCAAGGTTCTGCTCTTGCTGCTGTTTCCAGGCCTGGTCCATCTGGGCTTGAAATTGAGGTTGGTTTGCCATGCCGCCGGCCATGGCGATCGAGAGTATGCCCATCCCGCAGCACAGGCCGCTCAGCAAAAGCACAGCACCGAAGATCACGTTCAGCATGCCGACGGTACGGGGCAGGCTCCGATTGGGCTCAACGCTCAATTGTGCTGCAAAGGCATCACCGCCGCTATCGAAGGAGGATGTCATCTTTGGGTTCCTGAGAACGAGCTGGCAGGTATTGCGAGCGGGCGGGTAGGTCGGGCCCGTGGTTGGATTGTGAGACGCCGCGTCGCGAATGTCAAAGCAGACTGCATAGAGAGCATTCGACGCTCACGTGCTGTTCTTTCTGTTTGCGGTGCAGACGCAGAACATGCAGCGAGCGGCTGGCAGCGGCTGGTATGGCCAATGCTGGCAGTTCCCTTGCTTCCGGAGACGATGGCCAGTGCCTACTCATTGGGTTGCGAGCTTTGACGTGTGCTTGACGCATGCCGGGAAGGGAACATATAAAGCACTTTGTATGCGTTCGTGGCGTGATGGCGGTGGTCACTATGGGCGTCGAGCGGCATTGGCCCAAGAGGTGGTCGTGAGTACAGCGCGGCACGCTTGCTTTGAACTGCGACGGTTGGTGAGCGGCCGGCGCGAGTTTCTGCGTGCCGGGATGCTAGGCGCGAGCGGCCTGGCGTTGGCCGACCTGCTGCGACACGAGGCTCGTGCTGGCGCGGCTGCACGACGTGCAGCTTCGGTAATCATCTTGTGGATGCGCGGCGGTCCCAGCCACATCGACATGTGGGACCCCAAGCCGGAGGCGCCGCTGGAGTACCGTGGAGAGTTCGGAACCATCGGCACGAGCGTTCCGGGCATCATGCTGGGGGAGGGTTTGCCGCAGTGCGCGGGCATCATGCACAAGTGGTCGGTGGTCCGCAGCCTGCACCATAACGACGCAGGCCACTCGAGCGCGGACCAGATTTGCTTTACGGGCTATCCGTCCGGCTCGAATCCGGACGAGAACGTGTATCCGAGTTGCGGGTCGATCGTATCCCAGCAGCTTGGCGGTTTGAGATCCGGCCTGCCGGCATACGTGATGATCCCACGGATGGTGCCGGGAACGGGGCCGGCATACCTGGGCGTAGCCTGCAAGCCGTTTGAAACTGTGGCAGATCCCGCGCGGAGCGGCCCATTCGTCATGCCCAATTTTGGGCTAGTTTCTGGGCTCACGCTCGAGCGCCTGGCAGGCCGGCGCGAGCTGGCGGCCAGCCTCGACCGGCTGCGTGCGACGGTAGATCAGTCGGGGCAGATGGAGGCCATGGATCGCTTTGGGCAGCAGGCGTGGGAGATTCTCAGCTCTCCCGCGGCACGAGCTGCGTTTGATTTGGATAGCGAGCCAGCCGAGATTCGCGAGCGCTACGGTTTCATGCCGGCATTCGATCCCAAGGCGTCGAACCGTTGTGGTGCCCCCGCGTGGAGCCAGCGCATACTGTTGGCTCGCCGGTTGGTCGAAGCCGGTGTGCGTCTGGTCACCGTGGACCTGCGTTGGTGGGATACGCATGTGAAGGGGTTCGAGTCGCTGCGGCTTGGGTTCTTGCCGCGGTTCGACCAGGCATACTCGGCCTTGATCGAAGATCTGGAGTCCCGCGGTTTGCTGTCCCACACTCTGGTGGTGGCGTGGGGTGAGTTTGGCCGTACACCGCGGGTGAACAACGACGCGGGGCGAGATCACTATCCAAACGTATTCAGTGCGGCACTGGCCGGCGGGCCCATCCAGGGGGGCCGTGTGCTGGGCGAGAGCGACGCACACGGCGCGTTCCCCAAGAGCCAGCCCAAGACGCCTCAGGACGTGCTGGCTACGATCTACGCACACCTTGGCATCGACGTAGAACACCAGTACATCAACGCTGCCGGCAGGCCGGTCCCGGTGCTGCCCAGCGGCGCGCCGCTGCGCGAGTTGATGTAGTGGGGCTCTTGCGCGTCTGTGCGGCGCTCCGTGGGGGCAGGTACCACGAAAGCCCCGAATCACACGAGAAACACCAAAGACGCAGGAGCTGGGCAGCTTGCGACTGGTGTCTTGCGAAAGGGCCTTTCCTGCGTATTGCGGCCTCGGGCAGGCGTATATGATCGTACGCTGCCTGCATCATCGCGCCGGAACTGCTCGTTGCCGGCAAGCTCCCTCACAGCGACGGCGTCTCAGCCGCCGACTTTTCTGCTATGGGCGCGACTGCTCGAATTGAACCGGACCTCGCTGCATGGGAAAACTGCGGTGCATTTGGTGGTACCGCAGTGCGGCTTCGCCCTGCTGGCCTGCGTGGCTGCGGCGGCGGATCTCTCTCGCCTCGTGCCGAGTTAGATTGAGTACCGGCTTGGCCAGCAATAAAACCAGCACCCCGAGCACGGCCAGCACGATCACGTCGGCCGGCCGCAGGCCGCGGCGATAATGCCCCTCGCTCATACTTCATGTCTCCTGCAGAAAAGCCCCACTGGCTTTAGCAACCTGCGGCAACCAGGCCTACGTCATTTCGGACAGGGCCGCCGCGGCGCGTGCCACCTGTCATTCAGGCTAGCCGGTTACATGGCAAGCGTCCACCCTCGGCCTTGTGCCGTACGGCTCACGCGGTGTAGTCTTCCCGATTTTATCGCCCCCAGCGTAGGATTCTCGCTAGCATTCTGGGCCCTGAATCTGCTAACCTATAAGCGCCGATTGATGCCATGAGTGGCTGTAGAGGTGCCCCATGCTGAACATCCTTGGATCCAGCCGCAAGCTATGCGGGGGAATGACGCGGCGCGAGCTGTTGCGGGTTGGGGGGCTTGGTCTCTGTGGGCTGAGTCTGCCAGAGATCTTGCGTTTGCAAGCTGCGGCGGCCGACACGTCTCGCCAGGCAGCCGGATTTGGTCGTGCCAAGAGCCTGATCCTGTTGCACCTGTACGGTTCTCCCAGCCAGCTCGAAACGGTAGATCCCAAGCCCGAAGCTCCAGTGGAGATTCGGGGCGAGCTGGGATGCATCGACAGCAGCCTGCCCGGGCTAAAGGTGGGAGAACTGCTGCCCAACTTTGCCAAGGTGATGGATCGCTCGACCATTATCAGGTCGCTGACCCATCCTTATCCGATTCATGGCGTGGCGTTTGCGCTCACGGGCGTGCCTGAGATCGACGTGGCCATGGAGCTGGCTCCGCGAGACTCGCGTCACTGGCCCTTTTTCGGCAGCGTGGTGGAGTACGTGGACCGGCAGGTTGCGCATCGTACGTTGCAGCCGGACGTGCCGCCCAACATTGCATTGCCGTGGCCCTTCAGCAGCCGTCGCGTGGGAGAGGTGCCACGTGCGGGGCCTTACGCAGCATTTTTGGGCAGCGAGTACAACCCGGTATGGACCGACCTGGTGGGCGAGGCCACGCGTTCGCTCGCCAAGACCTTGCAGTCGATGCGGTATGAGGGGAACGATCCCTACATCGGCCTGGCAGACGACGCCTACTTTGTGGTGCCCTCTGCGACGGAACTGCTGCCGGAGATCACGCTGGACCGGCTGGACGGCCGCCGCTCGCTGCTGGCTCAGTTCGATCGGGCAAGGGCTCACTTGTCGCTTACCGAGAGCGGCCGACAGCTCGATCGTTATCGCGAGATGACCTTCGACCTGTTGACCTCGCCTCGCCTGCGCACGGCACTGGACCTGCGCCGGGAGGAGCCGGCCGTGCGAAGATTGTACGGAGACACGCTTTTCGGGCAGGCGTGCCTGGCGGCGCGGCGTTTGGTCGAGGCGGGCAGCCGCGTCGTTACTGTGTTCTGGGACGAATTCGGCTTGGCGGGCAGTGCCTGGGATACGCATTGGAACCATTACCCGCGGATGAAAGTGGAACTCTGTCCAGGTCTCGACCAGGCCTGGTACGGGCTAGTTACAGACCTGGACCAGCGCGGCCTGTTGGACGAGGTGCTGGTAGTGTGCACGAGCGAGCATGGCCGCACGCCCCAGCTCAACCATGCCGAGGGCGGTGGACGCGATCACTGGTCGCGCGTTTATTCCTCTTGGTTGGCCGGTGCCGGCCTGCGGCGCGGGTTTGTGCTGGGAGCTTCCGACAAACACGCCAGCGACGTGGCAGATCGCCCAGTCAGCCCCAAGGACCTGCTGGCGACGATGTACCATTTGCTTGGGATCGACCCGCACACGATCATCTACGACAAACTTGGCCGACCGCTGCCGCTGGTGGCGGGCGAGGTGATACCGGAGTTGCTCGCCTGAAAGTTGGTGCTAGCGCACGCAAGGCCATACCTGGCGGGAATGGAGTCCAGCTTGGTGCTACAGCGATTGGGCCAACATGTGACGTACTTCGCGTTCAGGCTGGCGGTGTGCCTTGTGCAAAGCCTCAGCCTGGATACCTGCCAGGCGGCTTGCCGCGTACTGGCATATGTGCTTGCCCGCGTGGTCAAGCTGCGTGCAGATGTAGTGGAAGAAAACCTGCGCTTGGCCCTGCCGCAGCTCGATGCTGCCGCGCGCCGGCGGCTCGCCGTGCAAATGTGGGAACACCTGTTACTGCTCGTCGTGGAAGTTGCACACGCCCGGCGGAGGATTAACGAGGGCAACTGGCGCCGCTTCGTGGTCGTCAAAGGCGCAGCTCAGCCGCTTCGGTGGTTGCTTTCGGGCAGGCCGCTGATCCTGGTCTCGGCCCATTACGGCAACTTCGAGCTGGGAGGGTACGTGCTCGGCTTGCTGGGGGTTCCCACCTGGTCCGTGGCACGGCCGCTGGAAAACCCCGGCATCGACGCATATGTCAACCGTGTACGCGCTGCCACCGGCCAGCGGCTGATTCCCAAGAAGGGGGGATACGACCAGATCCGCGCCGTGTTGCAAGGCGGCGGAGTGATGGCCTTTCTGGCAGATCAGTATGCCGGCACCAAGGGCTGCTGGGTCGAGTTTTTCGGACGGCCGGCCTCGGCACACAAGGCGATCGCACTCTTGGCCATGGAGCACCAGGCCCCAGTCGTGGTTGCCACAGCGCGGCGTACGGGACGCCCGCTGCAATACGAATTTGCTTTGGAGGCCCTGAGCGACCCGCTCCAAAACGGTCCCGAATGGCAAAGCGTGCAAGCGCTCACCCAGTGGTACACGAGCCACCTTGAGCAGGCCATCCGCAGGGCGCCCGAGCAATACTGGTGGCTACACCGCCGCTGGAAAGACAACCGCCCGCTCTACCGCAGGCGCCGCCGAGCAGCTTAACGCTACTCGCAGCCAACGGAACGGCTGCGCGGCGGAGGCAAGCGAAATATGGCAAAGCCTGGTTGCGGCAGGCCCAACAACGAGAGGCTTCTCTGGCGGGCGTGTGTCGCCCAGGCCGCGTGGCGGGCTCGAACGCTGCGTTCCAGCGATCTGCGCTTGCCAACCGCAAGCCGCCGAGTGAGTTCTTAGTTCACGATTGGCTCGCAACTACGGGGTATCGCGGCTCTGTGGGGTGCCTGCGTAAGGCTTCCCCGGAGGGACGCCTTTGTCGCAGGCGAAGCGGCTGCATAGGATTCTTCAGGATTGGTTCCGCTTACACGTGCATGCGGGACCAGGTCTGCGGCGCTGCACGCGCACTTGGAGGAAGTTCATGATCGGCCGCTTTGATCGAGATGCACTCTTGCGCCGGATTGCAGATGGCGCGTCGGCCTCGCCACAACGGCCTGGCCCCACCCAGCCAGCACACTCGGACCACGAGCTGCTAGACGCCTATTCCCAGGCTGTGATTGGCGTTGTGCGCACGGTGGGGCCCGCCGTAGTTTCTGTAAGTTGGGGACGGCGCACCGGGGACCGCAGTGCCGCAGGCTCTGGTTTCTTGCTTACGCCCGACGGCTTCGCGCTCACCAACAGCCACGTGGTCAACGGCCGTTCGAGGGTACTGGCTCTCACGGACGAGGGAGATGCCATTCAGGCCGACCTGATCGGGGACGATCCAGCCACAGACCTCGCCCTCATACGCCTGGCGGCCCGCGATCTGCCGTATGCAGAACTCGGCGACTCGGAGAAGCTTCAGGCCGGCCAGCTCGTGATCGCCATTGGCAACCCGCTGGGCTTTCAGTCGACTGTTTCCACGGGTGTGGTGAGTGCTGTGGGGCGTGCGTTGCGTAGCCAGCAAGGACGGCTGATCGAGAACATCGTACAGCATACGGCGCCGCTCAATCCCGGGAACTCAGGAGGTCCGCTGGTCGATTCGCGCGGGCGGGTGGTAGGCATCAACACGGCCATCATCGCACTGGCCCAGGGGTTAGGCTTTGCGGTGCCTGCGAACACGGCCCGCTGGGTGATTCAAGAGCTGCTCGTGCACGGGAGCGTGCGGCGACTGTCTTTGGGCATTACGGCGGCCACGGTGGTGTTGCCGAGGCGGCTCGTGCGGAGTCTGGATCTGCTGGCCGATCAGGGGGTTGGGGTGCAAGAGGTTTTGCCGGGCGGGCCGGCCCGAGCGGCGGGATTGCGGGCCGAGGACGTGATCGTTGCCGTGAACGGGCGATGTGTGTCGGGCGTGGACGATCTGCATAGGCTGCTGGCCACACTGCCGCTAGACCGGCCGATGGTCGTACAGGTTGTGCGCGACGAGCGGTTGCTGGAACTCGAGGTGCAGGCGCACGTTGCGGGGAAGCGATAGCGCCTGGCGGGCACTTTGGCTCAGTCGCCTGTTTCTCGCGGCATTGCTTGGAGGCGCTCGCGGGCCATGCTGGCCCAGGGGCTCGCTGGGGCCAGGGCGAGGAAACGGCGGTAGTGGGTATCGGCCAATGCGGTTTGGCCGAGGTCGTCCAGCACCTGGGCGAGGTGGTAGTGCACATCGGCGTAGTTGGGATGAAATCGCAGTGCGCCTTCAAAGGCGGCGGCGGCCAGGTCGAGCCGCCCGGTCTCGGCAAGTACGCAGCCGAGGTTCGCCCGGGCTTCGACGAATTCTTCATCAAGCTCGAGCGCCATGTAATAGCGTTCGCAGGCGGCCTCGACGTGGCCCAAGCGGTAGAGTACCTCTGCCAGGCGAAAACACAGGTCCGCGGTCGGTCCGCCGGCGGCAAGCGCTGCACGGTAGGCGTCTGCGGCCTCCGGCAGGCGTTCTTCGTCTTCCAGTGCCATGGCCAGAGAGCAGAGGTCCTCTGCGTCCATTGGGGCTGAGGGCACCGCGTCCGCAACCTGCCTTGCTTGCTGACGTGCCTGTGGGGCGGCCTGTGCGGCTTGGGGCCATGAGACCGCGCCTTGCGCCACCCGGTCGCGCGCCGTGACGCCGGTGTTGGCCGACACGTCTTTTGGGCGCGCCGGAGGCACTAGCGGCAGTGTCGGCTGCTGAGATGAATCCGTGCCAGCGTCGTCTTCTGACACCGGGTCGAAGTCGATGCGCATCTGGCCAGACGAATCGATCAGGCCGCCCCCTTCTCGGAGCAGCAGGTCCTTGTCCTGGACGATGACGGCAAGCTGGGCCAGGGGCCGCTCGACGTCTGGAACAAGCCGGGCCAGGGCCTTCAACTTGCGTTCAATCGCCTGGGCTGACATGCCGCCGGCGAGCATGGCCGCCAGCTTGCGTGCAGTGAGCACTTCCTGAAAGTCGAAGTATGGCAGCCGGCATACTTCGCGCACCGGGCGGATCAGGCCGCGACGGTGCCAACGGCGTACCACCGATACCGGTACGCCGAGCAAACCTGCCAGCATGGCGGGCGTATAGAGGCGACGTGCCGCTGCATCCTCCTCTACCAGCCCCAGGCGCTGCCACAATTGCGTTTCCGTGCAGGTCTCAACACGGCCGCTTTCGACGGCTTGCCTGAGAACTTCCCCTGTTGCGCCGGCCGCGGCCAATTCGTCGATCGCCGCCAGTGCGCTGCCGCCTTCGCCCAGCACGACCAGCCGCACGTCGGCATCGGCCGAATCTACCAGCACTGCGCCTTTCGAACGCAGCAGCTTCTGCGCATCGCGGCGAGACATGCCGGCCAAGCGGCCCACAATGGCCACACGCAGGCCGTCGAGCCCAGCACCGAATTCGCGCGTCCGTGGCGTTGATTCCATCGCTAAGATCGATCAGCGGCGACGTACGACCCGCCGGCCGTCCTGGGGCGTACTTACACTCCGGGCGGTCGTCGTGCCGCGTGTGGCGCCGCTAGCGGCATCGCCGTTCTGCCCCCTGGTCGATTCGTCTACGGGCCCGGGCACATCTTCTTCCGGCGGAATCGATGGCTTCTTCTCGGCCCCGTTATTCTCTTGACCATCACCATCTTCGTCGGCGGGAGTGGGCTGCTGCTCAGATTGTGATTGACTGGTCGAAGGTGCCGGTACGCCGGGCGGGCAAATCTCGGCCGGCGGGCCGTAGGTCTCGATCGGTTCGTAGCAGACGATCGTACGCGGCCGCCGCAGGGTGTAGACCACCGGCTCGCGCCGCTCGACCACACGCGGCACCTGCACCTTCTCCACCACCGCCTGGTAGCGGCATACACGTACGGGCACCCGCTCGACACGCTCCTCATACTCGTAGCGCTGCGTGGTTACGGGAATCTTGCGCACCACCTGTTGCCGCTCCATGCGGCAGACCTGCACGGGTACCTGCCGCTCTACGCGGCGGCGCACCGGCCGCTGCACCGTGTACGGCACCTGCCTTACGTACTCTTGCGGCACCATGCGGCACACCTGCTCCTGCACCGGCTTGACAACCTCTTCTTCCACGTACCTCATCACCGTTACCGGTACCTTGCGAGTGACGACCTTTTGCACGTACGTCGTCTGCGGCACCTGCTGCGCTACCAGATTTGGCTGGTAGACGCGCTGCACTTCGTAGTAGCCCGGCTGCTGTACGGGAACCCAATACAAGCCGCCCCGCTGCCAGGTGATGCGCCCCGTGACCGGGTCGGTCACATACGTCCCCGGCAGCCATCGCAGACGATTGCGCACCGGTCCAGGGTGGTACACGGTCTGATCGGACCAGGTTCCCTGGTCCACCAGCACGTCGCGATATGTGGTAACTGGCTCCATCACCGTGTATGCCTCCTCACGCTCAGAGGTTTCATACACAGGCCGCTGCACGCGGTAACGCACCTCTCGCGTCTGGGTCTCCCACACGGGGCGCATGACGGTGTAGCGCTCTTCTCTGAACTGCGTTTCGGTCACGTATTCGATGACGTCATAGCTGCGATCTTCCATGCGGGTTTCCCACACGGGCCGCTCGACGTAGTAGGTCTCTTCGCGCTCGCTGGTTTCGTACACGGGGCGCGCCACACGATACCGCCGCTCGCGGTACTCGGTCTCCCACACCGGACGGTAGGTGGTCACCTCGCGCTGCTCGTAGACCGTCTCATACGAGATGCGATAGGCGGTTACCTGCTGCTCCTCGTACACAGTCTGATAGCGCACGCGGTACTCGGGACCGCAGGACCACTGGGCTTGTACCAACGGGCAGTCTCCACCTAATACCGCTACGAGCACGGCGATCCCCGCTGCGCAGCAACTCTTCGTCTTGCGTCTCATAGCTTTGCGCTCCGCAAACAGGCACGCCCAGGGCGGTGGCTGAGGAAGGCCCCGCCTTTCGCCCGAAGGGCTGCTATTGTTCGATACGCTCTCTCAAGAGAATGTGGCCGACTTTAGCCCAAACTGCAAACAGAAAAGTTTAACATTTTCGGGCATGCACGGCGCAAATCTTTATGCGGCAAAAGCTTGTGGATCACGAAAATTTCTCAAGAATTCTCGCCCCAGATTCCGAATTGCCCAATTTAACATGCGACGCTGGGGTGGCTGGCCGAGCCGGCTTGCCACAATGCTTTTCTCGGTAAGAAGATCCGACGAATCGGGCCGATCAAGCCAATCGTGTGGTTGGCAGCCTGCGGTCCGCATCTGGTTGGCATGGGTGGCACACGCACTCGCCCTCGCCCCGACATCGAGCCGCAGGTGTCGTAGGCTCACCTACATGTAGCTGCGGCATCTGGCCGCAGACGCCCTAGCCTCACTTGCCAACGTTGGGTGCGTGCGTGCCGATCGAGAATCTATCCTGCTTCGCTCGTGTTCGGTGGGTGCCGCGGCTATGCTGTCGGCCCCTGTCTGCCGCCCAGAATCTTCAAAACCTCAAGTTCCAGACGGCCTGAGAGTACTTCTCTTGCACAAGCGCCTCGGTTCGTGCGTGCGGCCAATTCTCCAGTGCGTCCTGGGCGGACCAGGCCTCGGAGAGTAGTTTTGCGATCTGGCCCCGGGCCAGCGGTAGATTGGTCAAGAACGCCGCGTGAGTGCGTCCCTCGCGGTACTCAGGCATACGCGGCGGCGTCTTGAGGCATGCGGTCACCAGACCCAAATCGAACGCGTACAGGAGCGTGCCGTGATAGAGAAGCCGCTCGCGGCGCATGCGCAGGCTATTGCCCGAGAATTTTCGGTCGCCCAGGGCGAGATCGCTCGTCCCGCGGCAGCTTAGCCCCGGGGCATGCGGCCGAAAGACGCCGGCCAGCCGCCCAAGCACCAGGCGATGTGCTTGGTCGACTGCCCGCGCATAAGGCCGCTGCTGCAAGTCCAGAACCAGCGAATACATCAGGCAGCCAGGTCCAGCGACGATGGCCGCCCCCCCACTGCAACGGCGCAGCACGGGGATGTTTCGTGCACGGCAATGGTCAAGGTGCACCTCGTTGGCCACTCGCGAAGAACTCCCCACCACGACGCACGCCGCCGCAGGCTCCCAGAGACGCAACACTTCTCCCTCGATCTCGCCGGCCTCTGCTGCATCTAGCAATGCCTCGTCGAGGGCAAGGTTTTCTGCCGCAGTAGGGAGTGTAAGTTCGAGGAGAAACATGGCCGGTAGCGGAGGGCCGGTGGCGAATACCCGTTGTTGTGGCCGCACGCCCGACCTAGCGGTGCGCCTGGCTACTGCAAAGCCGCTGGGCCGAGGCAAGATTGCCGGGCGAAAGATCGGCTGCAAGAGGCGTTTGGCGGAAAACGGCCCAAAGAGCCGCCCCTAGTCGCAACTCGGCCGGTGCATCTAGAATCGAATGCATGGATACAGCCAATCAGTTATCTGGTATGGATCGTTCCGAACCTCGGCGGCCGGCCACGCCCGACGATGCCTTGCCGCCCGTGCAGCCGCCCGATGCCGGATTCCTAGTGCAGTTGTTTGTCATTCCCGGGGTGATTGTACTCATCATCCTGGCGGTTTGGGGGGGCATCCAGTGGCTTGCGTCATCGACCGATGACCCGGAGGCGTTCGTGCGGGCATTGTCGCGGCCCACGAGCGGCCGCTGGCAGACGGCGCACAATTTGGCCGACGTGCTTCGCAACCCCGGTAACAGCGAGCTGCGCCGCCATCGGGGATTGGCCCTGAAGTTGGGTGCGCTGCTAGAAAGCGAGATGGCATCTGGAGACAGCAGCGAGGAGTCTGTGAAGCTGCAAGTCTACGTATGCCATGCCTTGGGCCAGTTTGAGCTGCCCGAGGTGGTGGGGCCGCTGGCGAAGGCCGCCGCACGGCAGAGCAAAGGCGAGGGAGCGATCGTGCGGGTTTCGGCCTTGCGGGGGCTAGCGCTCTTTGCCGACCGGTTTCCGCGGGCGCTTGACGAAACGACACCGAACCGTGGCGAGCTGTCGCAGCTTGCCTTGGGCGCCACACGGGACGAAGATCCCGTGGTGCGTTCGACGGCCATTTTTTTGCTAGGGGCGGTAGGCGGGAGTGGGGCGGTGCCCCGTCTGCGCGGGTTGCTGCGGGATCCTTACCCGAATGTGCGGTACAACGCGGCCACCACGCTCGCGCGCCGGGGCGATGCCGCAGCGCTGGAGGTGCTTGCGCAGATGCTGGATCCCGAGGAGACAGCGGGCGTCGAGAGCGAGCCTGAGGCGGCGTTTCGTAGTGAGAAGCGGCGGCTGATTCTGGAGAATGCACTGCGTGCGGCAAGTGTGCTGGCGGAAAGGAACCCCATGGCCGATTACTCGGCGCTCGTGCCGGTGCTGGAAAAGTTGGCCGAATACCAGGATACCGGCTCTGGCCGTTCGGGCGAGTTGGACGCCTATACGTGGAAGGGCCTCAATGCCGAGGCCCGCCGCGTGTTGACTCTACTGCGCACGAGGCCCACGCCACAGTCTCCACAGGGCGCGGCGATCTGCCCCGGCCCATCGGACGCTGCGGTTGGGCCGGGACGACCATTCGAGAACAGACGGATTCGGCCACCCTTGACCGGTGTGGCGAGGGGGGCTAGATTATACACACCCTAGTTGCCAGGTGGTATGCCATGCGCGTCGTGCAGTTGATTCTGTGTTTGTTGGCGCTTGCCCGCTGTAGGGCCTAGGGTTCGTTCGCCTTTGCCAAGCTGAGACCAAGAACAACCCTGAGGCCCGCGGGCCTCAGGGTTTTTTCATGCGAAGACGGCCGTAGCAATGTCGTTCCGCCTCACTCTCCGCCGCCGCACGGTGCCCTCGAGGGCGCATTTGGTATTGCGCGGGCCGACCTCGGGTCGGCCCTGACGCGGCGTGTGTGATGTGTGGGGCGTGTAAGGTTGATGGTTGGCAGGGCGCTTGGGCCGTCCTGCTGCGGTCGTTAGCAAGGGTACCAACGCAATGAGCGATTCGCGCCGGATCCGCATTTTCGATACGACGCTGCGCGACGGGGAACAGAGCCCTGGAGCGAGCATGAACATCGCCGAGAAGCTGGAGATCGCCCAGGCGCTCGCCGAGCTGGGGGTCGACATCATCGAGGCGGGCTTTCCCATCGCCTCGCCGGGAGACTTCGAGGCGGTGCGCCAGGTAGCGCAGGCCATACGCAGCACGGTGGTGTGCGGTCTGGCCCGCTGCAACGATCAGGATATCGACCGCGCGTGGGAGGCGCTGCGCCACGCCCGGCAGCCTAGGATCCACGTCTTTTTGGCTACCAGCGCCATCCACCGCGAGTTCAAGCTCAAGATGACCAAGGAGGAGATCATCGCCCGAGCAGTGGCGGGCGTGCGGCGCGCCGTTTCTTACTGCGACGACGTGGAGTTCTCTCCCGAAGATGCCGCCCGCACGGAAATCGACTTCCTCTGCCAGGTGGTCGAAGCGGCCATCGATGCCGGTGCCACAACCGTGAACATCCCCGATACCGTGGGCTATGCCACGCCGGCCCACATCGGCAGCGTGATCCGCACGCTGCGCGAGCGGGTGCCCAACATCGGCCGGGCTACCATCAGCATCCACTGCCATAACGATCTGGGGCTGGCCGTCGCCAACAGCCTGGCGGCCATCGAGGCAGGTGCGGGCCAGGTGGAGTGCACGATCAACGGCATTGGCGAGCGCGCCGGCAACTGCGCGCTGGAAGAGGTGGTCATGGCCCTGCGTACGCGGCAGGACGTGTACGGCTGCCACACGGGCATTGTCACCCAGCGGCTGGTACCGACCAGCCGGTTGGTGAGCAATATCACGGGCATTCAGGTGCAGCGGAACAAGGCGATCGTGGGCCGCAACGCGTTTGCGCACGAGGCGGGCATTCACCAGGATGGCATTCTCAAGGAGCCGAGCACGTACGAGATCATGAGGCCCGAAGACGTGGGTCTGGCCCGCACCGACCTGGTGCTAGGCAAGCACAGCGGGCGAGCCGCCCTGGCCGACCGTGCCCGGGCGCTGGGTTACCACCTTACGGGTGAGCAGCTTCAGACCGTGTTTCAGCGGTTCAAGGAGCTGTGCGACAAGAAGAAAGAGGTGTACGACGCCGACATCGCCGCACTGATCGAGGACGAGTTGCGAGAAGTGCCGGAGGAGTGGGCCTTCGACGGTTACGAGCTTGCCGCCGGCAGTGGCCGCACGCCGCGCGTCTCGCTGCGGCTGCGGCACGGAGAACGGCTTGTCGAGCGCGAGATCGCTGAGGGAGACGGCCCCATCGACGCCGTGTTCCTGGCCATGGAACAGATCACCGGCATGAGCGTACGCTGCCGCGACTTCCAGGTGCACAGCGTCTCGATGGGCAAGGATGCCCAGGCAGAAGTGACCGTGGAGATCGAATACCAAGGGCGGCAATACCGCGGCCGCGGCATCTCTACAGATTCGATCGAGGCCAGTGCCCGCGCCTTCCTGAGTGCCATCAATCACGCAGCGGCCAGCGCCGGAGCTGCGCGGCGTGTGAGTCCCTATGAACCTCACACCGCCACGAACGCCAGCCAGTAGAACGCCCAACCGGTCACCGCGGTGAGCACCATATCCACCGCCGCCAGCCGCGCCCAAAAGACATGGCTGCGGCTGTGCTCGTTCGGCTGCGGCGGTGCCGGAAAGTGCCGCAACGCACGCACAATCACCACGGCCCACAGCAGAAGCGTGCTTACAGCAAACGGCAGGTGGATCCACAGGCTCGCCTTCACCCCCGCCGGATAGTAGGGGGAGGCGCTCGCTCGTTCTTCCCAGCCGTGAAGGCGTATATCTGCCTCAAAAGCTGCTACGGCGACGAGCAACACAATCGCCAGGCCAAGCTGCAAGCGCTTGTGGGCCACATACCTTTTGCGGTATCTCGCCAACCACACGCTCAATGCCAGTGCCGGCAACAGCAGAAACAACGCGCAGGCAACAACATCTACCATGAAGGGTGCCCGCGTTCCCAAAAAGCCGTCCATTCCAGCGATCCTCGAGAGCTGCCGGCCGCGCGGCCGCCCACAGGGGCGGCATCGGCGATGATTGTACGTCTCTTAGCGCAACTGTGCATAGCCCGATAGCCCTATGCCCGTACGCCATTGCCGGCTTTAAAATCCACACTCCCCGCGCCCGTTTCTATCCCGACGCACGGCGTCGAAGCGCGTGAGGACGCCGCCGCCCCACACGGGGCAGGCCGTCCTCAATCCGCCGTCAACGCCCCCTGATTCCGCCCGCCGGTGTTCGCGGGAGAGTTGGTACCGCCCATGGATGCCGCTCGCCCTGCGTAAATTGTGAAAGACCCACAACACGTTCGATACCGGTACGCGCAAGCAGCACACGGCAGCAGTGTACGGCAAAGCATACGGCAGCGGGGCACAGCCTAATGGCCAGCGGCTCGAGTCTTCGAGGGGCCCTCGTCGCTCGGCAGATGGCGTGTACACTGTAGCTCGTGCGTTCTACCGCATGGTTTGGACCCGAAATCCCGAACGCGGTATGGCGAACTACCAGTAGCGAGCCGCCCTCGCTCGGCAATGCATGCAGTCGCAGCTAGCAACCTACGATGGCATATAGAATTCAAGACGACGTGCGGCACAGGCGTCCTGGCAATCCGCGGGCGGATAGGCGCTGCTTGGCCTTTGCGTCCTGGCGCTGCGCGGTGCCGTTCCTCGCGGCCGCGCTTGTGTTGTGCGCGCCGTGGAGCAGTGCCTGCGCCCAGGTGGTGATCGACCGTGCGCGGGACGACGTGCCTGTGCTGGCACGCGTTATGCCTGTGGCTCTTTCTCGGGGAGGCCGGACCGAAGTAGAGGTTGTGGGTGAGCGGCTCGATGGTCTGCATGCGATTCTTGCCCCGGCGGGCGTGAGCCTGGTGCGTGTGCTTGCAGTAGAGGCGAATGCAGCCCGGCTAGAGCTGGAGGTGGCGCCCGACGCCCCATGGGGAGAGTTTGCCTTCCACGTCTTGGCCACGGCGGGGCTTTCGAACCCTCGGTTGTTGCGCATCGCCCCCTGGCCGCAGCAAGTGGAGGGCGAAGAGAACAACGCACGCGAGCAAGCGAATGCCATTCCGATTCCCTGCGGGGTAAGCGGCCGGCTAACAGCGGTGGATCGAGATTGGTTCTCTTTTTCGGCGAGCGAGGGGCAACAGATCGTATTCGATGTGGCGGCACACCGGATCGGCTCTGCGTTGCTCCCGGTGGTCACGCTGTTCGACGATGCCGGGCGCGAACTGGCTCGCAGCCTTGTCCGCGCTGGCGGCGTGGCGCCGGACGCACGGTTGGTTTACCGCTTCGCGCAAGCCGGTACCTACTACCTGAGGTTGCACGACCTCTCGTATCAAGGCGCAGAGTTTGCCGTGTACCACCTGCTGGCCGGCGAAGTGCCATACGCCGCGGCCATGTTTCCGTTGGGAGGGCGGCGCGGCACGCGCGTGGAGTTGGTTTTCAGCGGCGGCAGCCTGGTCGAGCCGCTTGTGCATGCCTTCGACCTCCCCGGGGACGCCTCGTGGGTGCGTCGCCGCTTCGATCTGCCGTATGGCGATGCGTGGCTGTGCGCTCCGGCATGGTTTGCGGCAGGCGACCTGCCTGAGTTAGCGGCTACAGAGCCTGATGATGCCGGCGGCGAGGCACAGCGGATCGACCCTCCTGCCGTGATCAATGGGCGGCTGGAGCGGCCCGGGGATAGAGATGCTTTTGTGTTCCGTGCATCCGCCGGCACTCGCCTGCTCCTGCGGCTTACGGCCCAGCGGCTGGGCAGTCCCGTCGATGGCGTGCTCACGCTGAGCGACGATAAGGGCAGCGAGCTGGCCGTGATCGACGATCGCGATCCGGTGCCGCGCGAAGGTCCCGTCGTGCGGTTGGCACAGCCGCTGCCGCAGGTGGACGATCCGCAATTCGATTTCACCGTGCCCAGCGACGGCGATTACACGCTCACGGTCGACGATCGCAACCTGTCTGGGGGAGAGGCCTACGTTTACCGCCTCGAGGTTGCCCCGCCACCGGCAGACTTTGAGTTGCTGGTGCAACCCACGGTGGCGCAACCGGTGCCCGGCCAGCAGTCCGCGCAGCCGCAGCCTGCTCAGCGGGTGCTTACGGCGTACGAAGGCTCGGGGACGGGTTCGCTTACGCTCGATCGCGGTGGAGCCGGAGCACTGTTGGTGCGTGCGGTGCGAGACGGATACGCGGGGGCGATAGCGGTGAGCGTTGTCGATCTGCCCTCGGGCGTCGAGGCGGCGCCGGCGTTGATACCCGCTGGGCAGAACGAAGTGGTAGTGAACTTGGTGGCCGACTTCGACGCTCCGAGCACGGCTCGATTCTGCCGGGTGTTGGGTCAAGCAATCGAGGCGCCACAGCCATTTGAGCGAGCGGCGGTTCATCCTGTCTTTTTTAGCGCCTTGCCAGTGAACGGGGCTGTGGTGCGGGAGCTGGAGACGGTTGCCGTGGGCGTGAGCCAGCGTGGTGCAGAGCTGGCCGTGCGCGGGCGGGCTGAGGGGCAGGCTGTGCAGGGGGGGGTGTTACGGCTGGCGATCGAGGTGCGTCGGCGGGAGGGCCTGGGCGGAGACGTGCGTGTGGAGCTGTTGTATCCCCCAGCGGGACTGGCCCCTAGCAGCTTGACGGTGCCGGCCGACCAGCAACACGCGCAGCTTGAGCTGCCGGTGCAACTCGACGCGGCTGCCGGCCGCCACACCATTCTGCTGCAAGCAACGCTGGCGGCCGAGGGGCGGGAACAGCCGATTGTGACCGTCTATCCCGTGCCGTTTGAGATCGTGCCGGCCGTGGTGCTCGAACTGGCCGCACAGCAGGTCGACTTGCCCGTCGGTGCCCAGGCCGGGTTGCTCGTTCACGTCCGGCGTGCGTCGGGAGAGAGAGTGCCGATCGACCTAGAAATCGGGCCTCTGCCGCGCGGCGTACGTGCACTTCAGACGAGCATACCTGCCGAGGCGGACGAGTTTGCGCTTGTACTCGAAGCAAACAGCGACGCGCAGACCACCGCGATCCGCCGCATTGTGCAGGTGAAGGCGCGCATCGTTCTGGGCGGCCAAACATTAGAACTGCCGACGTTGCGGTTTGCACTTAAGCTGGTGCGTGGCGGGTGATGAGCGGCTGGCCGTACGAACCGAACCGCTCCCCAAGGCCGGTTTGTGGTCCACCCCCCCGCCGATCAGTGCGTAGAACGCCGACTGCTGTGTGACGCCTGGCAGGGGGCCGCAACGGCTCTCTCGTGCGGCTCGCCCGCAGCGTATGCGCAGTGGCCAAACTCTGCTAAAGGTAGCACGGTCTAAAGCTGCGATGCAGTTTTGAAGAGAGCTTGCGTGCCCCATGCGCGGCCCATACCTCGTGTGGTATGATATGGATTGCGCGCGGTGTCGCTTGCGCGAAATGCCGTGATGCCACGGTGGATGCGTGTGCATGTTTCAATCCGAACGGCGTCGCGGTTTTCTGGGGCCCCCGTCCAAGTATGACGACACATCGAACGACGAACGCACAGAGCACATGGCCGGTGCCGGTCGCACATCTGGAGCGGGAGGTTGCCCGCTGCCGCTGGTTAGCACCACAGGACGCCGAGCGTGCCCCATCAGCAGATCTTATCCGTCTCGTGGTCGCTGACAGCGTTCGAAAGGTTGCCTGGGCTTCCGATGGGTTTGCATCCATGGCCCACTTGCTGGGCGACATCAAGCAGTTCTTGGGGCCCTTTAATGGCGTCGTGGCGGGGCCTGCTGGAATGTTCAGAGCGACAGTGCCCAAGCTTGCACCCACTCTCGAAGGCATCAAAGACGCTCTAACGATGATTTGGGGGTTGGTGTGGTCGAGTCTCGAGTCGTTCAGCGGCGAGCTGTCATCTGCTGACCTGCTTGTAGGGCTCGACCTATGTCCAGTGGGAGGTACTCGCGAGGGCCGCGCTTGTACTCTGCAAACGGTGATTAAGGCTGCCCGCACAGCAACGTTCTCGTGGGAAAACACGGCCATCAAGCTGCATCCAGCAAGGGGCGAGTATCTCGTTGCGCGATCTGTGTGCGACGCGTCGCATGGCGTTCCAAACGAGTTGATACTCGGCCATGCCCTCTCGACAACGAGCGGCACTGTATTCGTGCTGGTGTGTCATGAAGCGGTGCTATTTACGAAAAGGTCGAGGCGTGGGCTTAGAAACGGTACGTCCCTCGCGATACGCAGCGCCCTCTGGTCAATGGTGGATAGGGTACCGCGGCCACGCTACATTGTCCTGGCCACTCACTCCCAGTGCGCCGAACCCGCCTGCGGCCGTTGCGTCCGCGAAGCAGCGGAGAAGCTGGCAGAGGAAACCGGCGCAACCATCGTGACGACGATGCACGCCTGCCCCGGCAGCCTGGAGCAGGTAGCACGCCGTTTTCCCGTACATGGACCTGATGACGCGCGTGTGGCCACGCTGTTGGTAGAGGGTGCGCATGAAAGGGAGTTGCTGATTCTAGCCGCTGTCAAACTGTACGAAATGGGCGTGTCATCCGGTGCGGCGGCGGAGCTGGCAGGCATTTCGCGCGTTGAGCTACTGCATGCACTTGCGAGGTACCGCATCTGTCCCTTCCAAGCGGAGCTGGAAGAATTAAGGGCGAAGGATGCCTGAGGCGGTAAGCAACACCTCGCCGGTGTATTATCTGCATGCGCTGGGTGGGCTGGCCTAGCTCCCTGAACTGTTCGAGCGTATTCTCCTTTGCCAGGCAGTGGTACAAGAGCTGCGCCAGGGCCAACAAGCCGGCCACCAAGTGCCAAATGTTGCGCACTTGCCATGGGTGCAGGTGGTTCATCCGGGCCAAGTTCCGCCCGCACTGTTGGCATTCGGCCTAGGCGCTGGTGAACTGGCAACCATTGCCATGGGAATAGAGGACCCAACGCGCGTTGTATTGTTGGACGATCGTGCGGCACGGGCTGCTGCCAAGCAGAACGGCCTGATGGTGATGGGAACGCTGGGAGTACTCCTGCGTGCCAAAGTGCGGGCCTGACCAGCCGCCTCGCCCCAGTGCTGGACAATCTGGCTGCCGCCGGTTTTTGCGTATCCGACGAACTTCGGCGCGAGATTCTGCGGAGGGCTGGGGAATGAACCTAGCCATCCGCGCGCCACAACACTGCGCTGCACCTTCGAGAGGTTGTGAATCGTTGCCTCGCAGCGCCTAGGTGGCGCACCCGCTCGCACGTATGGTTTGCGTTGATTTCAACCTACGTGCTCACTCCCTACCAGGCGTGCCGATGGCCTACAGGCTGGCGTGGGGCCGCACGCTCTGCCTATACTGCCAGAGATTGCCCGCCGCGACTTCGCGATAAAAATGAACCCTGCCGCACTGAACCTATACGACTTCATTCGCAGCGTGCCCGACTTTCCTCGGCCGGGCATTTTGTTTCGCGACATTACGCCGCTGTTGGCCTGCCCCGACGCCTTCGGCCAGGCCGTCGACGCCATGGCGGCGCACTACCGCGGGCAGACCATCGACGTGGTTGCCGCGGCCGAGGCACGCGGCTTCATCTTTGCAGCACCCTTAGCCCTGGCATTGCACGTGGGCTTCGTTCCCGTGCGCAAGCCGGGCAAGCTGCCGTTCGACACGCACGCCTTCCACTACGAACTGGAATACGGCACGGATACGCTGGAAGTTCACGTCGACGGCTTCGCAGCCGGCCAGCGTGTGTTGATCGTAGACGATCTGCTGGCGACCGGCGGCACGGTCGAGGCATGCTGCCGCCTGGTCGAGAAGGCGGGGGCTTTGGTCGCGGGCTGTGCCTTCTTGATTGAACTTTGCAGCCTTGGTGGGGCGCGCCGCCTCGCTAAGTACCAGACGTACAGCGTATTGAAATATGGGTAATATCGCGGTGTGGCGTTCGAGTCCTGCCCGATGCAGCATCGGTGCCATATGGGGCTGGCCCTTTTGCCTGGCGGCTTTTCTCGGCTGGTTCTGCGCGGGCCTCACGGTGGCCGCGGAGTGTTATCGAACCTCGTGCATCCAAGGCACGGCAGCCGCAGGCGACGCCACCGCAACGGCCGTGGTCACAGCTCCAGGAGCAGCCTCGGTAACAGCCTTGGCATGCGAAGACGCCTCCTGCTCTGAAGCAAGTTTGGCGTATGGCCAATGCACCACGGCGGATCGCTCGGCGCTTGGCCTTACATGCACGCAAGCTGCGCCGGCCGGCCTTGGCCCTTGCTTCACACAGCCAAACCAGGAAGAACGAAACTTTTCCCCGTCCGCCCCCGCCCGCGCGCCGGCAGCCGTTTCAGAATTGCAGGCAGATGCCGCACCCCCTCTTGGTTGCGGCACCGAACTCGTCGCCTGGGGACCTTACCATCCTTGGTTGTATCGCCCGCACTGGGTCTACCCTTACCGCTATTACCCGCTGAGGTGGTCTTACTCTATCTACAGCCCATACTACTTTTACAGCCCCTATAACCGATGGCCGACCACGCCCGCATTCGGCTACCGGAGCTACTTGGCCTACGGCTGGGGCCAACCCTGGTACGCGCCATGGGGGTACAGCGGTGCCATAGCTCCGTACTACGGTTCCTGGAGCGGGTTCGGTGTAGATGGATGTTGCGACTGGTTGTGCGACGATTGGGCGTGCTACGGCTGTGGGGCGGTGTTGCCATATGATTCGGGGCCCTATCTTGGCTGGCCCTACGATGCCGGCCGTAGCTTTGCGGCACCGTGGGGGGGACTTTTTGGCACCTGCTGCGTGCCGCGGTTTGCCCCCTGCTGCCCGCCGGGCTGCATCGACGTGAGCGGCGCCCTGCACTGGTGATCAGTCGGGTGTGATGCGTGCAGACTCAAACATGGGCGCCGCCTCCATGCGGGGGAAGCTTGCCTCCACCGCCTCGTAGAACTCGGCGGCTGTACTCACGCGGCTGACGCGGGTGCGAAACTCCCGCGCGCCAGGGCGGCCCTGTGCATAGCAGCAGGCGAACTTGCGCATGAGGATCGTCCCCTTCTCGGGGCCGAAGCGGCGAACGACAAGGTCGTAGTGGTGCATCAACAGCTCGCGTTCTTCGGCCAATGTGAGGTCTGGGGGGATTGGCTGGCCGCGCAGTGCGGCATGTGCCTGGCGGAAGATCCAGGGCCTGGCGAGTGCTGCGCGGGCAATCATCACTCCGTCGACCGGCCAGCGCCGAAAAGCCTCGACCACCTTGGCGGGGGAGTCGATGTCTCCATTGCCGATCAGCGGGATGCGCCTGAGGAACGATTTCACTTCGGCAATGCGTTCCCAGTTGGCGGTTCCCTGAAAGTAGTCCTGGGCGGTGCGGCCGTGCACGGTGAGTGCTGCCGCGCCGGCCTCTTCGACGACCTGGGCAACCTCGCAGGCCACCAGCCGGTCACGCGTGCATCCCAGGCGGATTTTGGCCGTTACCGGCACGGGAGCACACGCCTCGGCCACCCGGCGCACGATCTCGCCCACACGCTCCGGATAGCGCAGCAGATAAGAGCCGCTGTGCGCTTCTTGCGTAATCTGCTTGACCGGGCAGCCGAAGTTGATATCGACCACGCTCACTCTGAACTCGTGTGCCAGGCGCGCACCGACGGCCGCGAGCTTCTCTGGATCGTTGTCCCAGATCTGCACGGCGAGCGGCCGGGGCTCCTCTCGCACGCCCCACAGGCGGTCGGGAAAGCTCTGATCCCGCTCTTCAATGGCCAGAAAGCCGCGGGCACTTACCATCTCGGTGGCTTGCAAGCCCACACCGCCAAACTCGCGCACAATCTGGCGGTAGGCGTAGTTCGTGAAGCCCGCCATTGGGGCCTGCAACATGGGAGGATCGACGACGACGTTGCCAATCCTCAGCGGCCGCACGGCTGGCAATGTTGGCGTAGCCGCTTCGGAAGGCTTGTGAGCTGGCTCGGCTATCTTGACGGGCACGGGCTCATCCATTCGCTGCGCAAGGTAGCCTCACAACACGGCTCGATAACCTCAAGGCCCTATCAGGGGCCACGCAGCCGCTGACGGTCCCCGGCAAGCCTGTGACCCAACTTGCCGACAATCGTACAGACCACGCAGCCACCCTCCGCGCACCTGCCAGGCCGCATGCAACGGTGGCCACAAGGTTCAAACCAGGCAGCCACGACGCGCGCCTGCCTGCGGCAGCACTTGTGCATACGGTCGGCCAGCAAGGCCACGAGGCGGTCTCAAATAAAGTCGCGCCCATATCCCTTGCTCTACCTCAGCCTCTCATCAAGTAAACAGCCCCGCTTGCTCTTGCGTCAGTTGGCGTTGATTGCCCGGGGCAATACCAGTGCCGCGGCCAACCGATCCGCGGGAGCATCGGCACCGACAACTGTGAGGGCATACTCAGCAATCTTCTGATTGTAGTCGCTCACACTGCCGAGGAATGCCAGGCTCTCGGCCGTAAGACGCCGCGTGGCGGCGAGAGATTCTTCGAAGGCGTTGGGGGCCGTGGCTGCGCGGTGTGCATCTGCCGCCACCACCGCTGAGGCCTGGTCTACTATCACCGTGTGCAGCGTGGGGATTGCTCGAACCAGACGCTGCACATCAGGCCGCTGGGAGATGCTTGCCGGCTGCGACTCCAGCTTCAGGCGATAGCTGCCCGCGTGCGGTGCTGTTGAGGGAATGTACCATGCGGGCCGCTCGGTCCGGGCAAGCCGTTGCGTCAGCGCGAACTGCGCCACAGCCCACGCCGCCCGGGCATCGCACACGTCTGCCTTGGCGGCCTGCTCCGCCGCCCACAGAGAGAGCACCGGGGCACCGCTCGGGACCGCCCGGCCGCTTGTCACCAGGCTGATGGCTTCGTGCCGCAGGGCCGAAAGCTGCTCTACCTGCTGCGCAAGCACCGCAAGGCGTGCAGCACTTTCCTGCGCCGTCCAGTAGGCTGCGAGCAGTTCGCGACGGGCCGAGGCGGCCTGGCCGCTCTTGGCTGTTTGAGTCAAGCACGCGACGAGCGAGAGCGGCTCACCCTCCAACTCTCCGTGGATGGCCAGCCAGTGCAGCACTTCGGCGAGTTGCTGAGCGCGGCGGGCTGGCCGCACGCCGCGCAGCGCCGGGTAAAGCCCCTCGTCCACCTGTTGTCTAAAAGCGGCCATGTGGAAGGCCGGGCGACGGCCTGGTTGGCGGGCGAACGGCACATCGTAAGCCGGGTGGCTCGCTTGCACCACTGTAGGGCCTGCCAGTACGAGTAGCCTTGCGTCATTATTGGCCGGCAGGTATTGGGATTCGTCGGCAGGCTCGGGCTGATCATCCTCCCGGGGCCGCGTGGCCGGATCGGCAGGCGTCGGCTCGCCTTGCACGGGGCCCTCTTGTGTTGCGGGATCGGCGGGCGCCGGCTGCCCCGCAGTGCCAAGTGAGGGTCCGTCGCCCTCCAGCGGCTGCTCAAAGTTCGTGCGGTTGATATCGTCCGGCTGATTGGCCATCGATGCGGGCCGACGACTGTTGCCTGGCAGCTTGATCAGCATGCCTACAAGCTGCTGCGGTGCCGTATTCGGTGGAGCCACGGCTAAGGCGTACGTGGCGATCTCGCTGTTGTACGCCAGTACGGCATCGATGAAGGCCTGCCGCTGCCGCGCCAGATCTTCGAGCAATCGCAGCACCACCACGAGGTCGGCCGAGCCGTCTCCGCTCTCGAAGCAGGAATCGACCGCGTCTAGAGCCGCCTGGATCGCCGCGGCACGCACGTCGATGGCACGCTTGCGCAAGGGAAGCAGGCGATCGAGCATTCGCGCCTGGGCTGGTGCCGGGCGGCTAGCAAACAGCGTCTGAAACTTGGTGTTGTAAGGACCTACGTGGGGAACGTCTGCTGGCAGCGGCAGAGGATTGGCAGGCAGGCTGGCGGCCTCGACCAGCCGATACTGTGCGGCGAGCACGGCAGCCTCGGCTTCGCGCAGGCGAGCCTGCGCCGCGCTCAGTTGAGATTCGAGCGCCGGATCGACGCCGCGGCGAGTGTCTCGATCGAGTTCGACCGCGCTCGGCAGCAATTGCTCGAGCTGTGCATAATCGTCCCAGCGGAATGTGTAGCGGGCAACGGCAGCCGCAAGCTGCCAGTAGGCTTCGATCGCTTGTTGCTGCTGAGGGCGTGAAGCAATCCGCGCGGCAAGGTCCATCAACTTCAGCGGCTGCCCCTCGATGTGTGCCTCAGGCGGAAGGACGCACGCCTGCGAGATGAATGCCTCGGCTCCCTGGATAGCCTGACCGCCCAACGGGACGAGCTTGCCCTCGTCTGGCGCTGCTTGTAGGCCGCTGGGAGGCGCTTGGTCCGCTGGGGCGGCAGACTCCCCTGGGGTTTCGCGACGATCCAGCTTGCCGCCACGCTGGCCTGCCTCTTTGCCGGCTGGGGGTTGCTTGGAACCCTTCTTGCTGGTCGAGGGCTGATCTTGGCTGTTTGCCTGGGGGGAGGCGTTGGGTGGTTGCTTCTGGCGCGACTGACCCCAAGCGGGCACGGCCAGCACCAGCAGCAAAAGGACCATGACGCACGTACGCATCGCTGTTCTCGCTAGTAAACAGAAAAGCAAGACATTCTTTGGCTGCCAGGCGTCTTTGGCATAGCCTGACAAGCGCGGGCCGATACGTCAACGTCGAGCCGGCTGGCGCAACAATGCTAGCAAAGCTTGGAGGCGATCGGGGTCCAGGGGGCCATTTCGTCCGCCCGCGCACGCAGCAGTGCGCACGGCGATGTAATCAGGCTCAAGGGGCAGCAGTTCGGCAAAGTCGACTGGCGAGAGGCTGCCGGCCAGGACCACTACGTCGACCATCTGCGAACGTGCTGCGTTCAACAGGGCGGCCAGTTCGCTACAGCGGCAGTGCGTCAGAAGCGTGGTACCGTCTTTGATGGCGGTGTCGATGAGAACCGCACGGCAATCCGCGTCAGCAACCAGGGACAAAACGTCTGCTGGTGGTGGTGCAAGCGCGCGCTGCCAGTCGGCGTAGATCACAGCTACCGGCTGCACACCGTGCGGCAAGCGAGACCAGGCCTCCGCAAGCCTTGGTTGCCAGTCATTTTGCGCGCAGCCGGCCAGCCCCACCTTGGCGTAGGCATACTCGCTGGGCACAGACGTGCAGAGTGATGCGTCTAACTCGACCAACTCGCCCAGGGCCACGCTGAGCGGCACCTGCTGCTGCACCTGCGCGGCCACATCTCGCCACACGCGCGGCGGCGCAGCGCCCAAGGACCCGCGGCGCGGCTCCTTGACGTCGATCAGGTGCACACCTGCCTGCAAGGCGAGCAACGCCTCTCGGGCCGATCGCACGCTGACGAGAAGTTCGGTCACGTGCCAACTCTTTCTGCATGGCGGCGGGCGTCAGCAAGCTGCTCATTGAGCTTGCGCACCAGGGCCACACTCAAGGGCTCGCACCACGTGCCCCGCAGGGTGATGTAATGCCGGCACCATGCCGCCAGGGCCGGATGCACGGGTACCTGTTCCCACTCCTTGGCACGTTCGGCCAGTCTCACGACAAGCGCCCACGCCTGCCGCCGCCCATATCGTCCCGGCAGGCCCGAACCGGATTTTTCGAGCAAAAAACCCTCAACGTATTCCAATGGTACCCGCACAGGGCGTCCCAGCCGCGCGTAAACCAACATGTGCCTGCCATCTACCGCCAACCGAGGCTGTACCCAGCCAATCAGGCACGCCACGCCGCCAACAGCCGCCACGGTCAGCACGATGTAACCCGGTACGCGCGCAGGGCCGCCCAGATTGCCAGCCGCCGCTGTGGCACCGGCCGCCCCCATGCCTGCAAACAAACACACCCCCAGCCCAAATACACGGCGATTGGATCGAAGCCACACCCCGCGCACGCTACTTGCCAGCCCTCTGTGCCACAGCCGCCTGAGCCGCCGCCAACCTGGCCACTGGTACGCGGAAGGGCGAACAGCTCACATAATCCAGCCCAATCTCGTGGCAAAAGTGCACGCTCGCGGGGTCTCCGCCGTGCTCTCCGCAAATCCCCAGCTTCAATCCGGGCCGCGCCTGCCGGCCGGCCGCTGCTGCCTGCTGCATCAAGCTCCCCACCCCCGCACGATCGATCGTCTGGAATGGATCGTTCGGCACAATGTCGTGCTCGCGGTAGTAGTTGATGTAGCCCGCATAATCGTCCCGGCTCATCCCCAAAGTGGTCTGCGTCAGATCGTTGGTGCCAAAGCTGAAAAACTCGGCACGCTTGGCAATCTCCGCCGCGCACACGCATGCCCGCGGCACCTCGATCATCGTCCCCACCAGGTACGGCACCTCCACGCCCTGCTCGGCAAACACCTCTGCCGCCGTCCGCCGCACAATCTCTTCCTGATTGGCGAACTCCGTGGAGAAAGCCACCAGCGGGATCATCACCTCGGGCAACACGGCCACGCCCTGCCGAGCCACCTCGCAAGCAGCCTCGAAAATAGCACGCGCCTGCATGCGAGTGATCTCGGGATACACAATTCCCAACCGGCAGCCGCGGTGACCAAGCATGGGGTTGAATTCGTGCAGTTCCTGCACGCGGCGGGCAATCGCCTCCGGCGTGGTGCCCAGCCGCTCCGCCAGCGCCTTCTGCTCGGGCGCATGGTGCGGCAAGAACTCGTGCAGCGGCGGATCCAACAAGCGAATCGTCACCGGCCTCCCCCCCATGGCGCGGAAGATGCCCGCAAAGTCCGCCCGCTGGTAAGGAAGCAGCTTCGCCAATGCACGCTCCCGCGCCTCCACCGTGGCCGCCAGAATCATCTCGCGAAAGTCATCGATCCGCTCGAAGAACATGTGCTCGGTGCGGCACAGGCCAATCCCCTCGGCACCGAAGGCGATCGCCTCCGACGCCTGCCCCGGTTCGTCTGCATTGGTGCGCACGCGCAGTCGCCGATATTCATCGGCCCAACTCATCAACTGCGCATAGCGCTGATACAGCTCAGACTTTTCAGGAGCCAGCGTCTTGTGCAACAGCACCTCGACGATCTCGCTGGGGCGGTCCTGTACGGCCCCCTCGAATACCTCCCCCGTAAAGCCGTCGATCGAGATCACATCCCCCGCGCACAGCACCTTGCCGTTGACCGTCACGGTGCCGGCACGATAGTCGATCTCCAGCTCACTGCAACCCACTACGCAGGGCTTACCCATCTGCCGGCTGACGAGCGCCGCGTGCGAACTCGCCCCGCCAAAGGCGGTGAGAATGCCCTTGGCGATCTTCATGCCCCGAAGATCCTCCGGGCTCGTCTCCCGCCGCACCAAGATCAACTGCACATGATTGTCTTTCTGCCAGAGGGCCTCAGCGTCTGAGGCGTGGAAGCAAATGCGGCCCACGGCCGCGCCCGGCCCCGCGTTCACTCCCTTGGCCAGCAGACGGCCGGCCTTCACGGCCTGCTGCTTCGATTGGCGATCGAACACCGGTTGCAACAACTGATTCAAGTCGTCGGCAGGAATGCGCCGGGCCTCTAGGGCCTGCTCTTTGCTAATCAGGCCCTCGTTCACCAGGTCGACCGCAATCCGCACGGCGGCAAAACCGGTTCGCTTGGCGTTGCGGGTTTGCAACATCCAGACGTGCCCCTTCTGCACGGTAAACTCGATGTCCTGCACATCTTTGTAGTGCCGCTCCAGCTTCTGGCCGATTTCGACCAGCTCGCGATAGGCGTTGGGCATTTCTTGCTGGAGCGTCTCCTCGATGCGCTTGGGAGTACGGATCCCGGCTACCACATCCTCGCCCTGGGCATTGATCAGGTAGTCCCCATTGATCCCGGGCGTGCCCAAGGCCACGTCGCGCGTCAAGGCCACGCCCGTCGCGCAATCTTCTCCCAAATTGCCGAAGACCATGGCCTGCACATTGACGGCCGTGCCCCACTCGTGGGGAATGCCGTACGTGCGGCGGTAAACCACGGCGCGATCGTTCATCCAACTCCGGAATACCGCGCCGATGGCGCCCCACAACTGCTCGCGCGGATCGTCGGGAAAGTCTTTACCCGTGCCCTCTTTGATGGCCTGCTTGAACTCGCGCACCAGCTCCTGAAGCTGGCCCGCGGTCAGTTCGTGATCGTACTTCACGCCCGCCTTGACCTTCTTGCGGTGCAACAGCTCTTCGAACGGGTCGTGCTCCTCCTTGCTCTTGGGCTTCATGTCCAGCACCACGTCTCCGTACATCTGCACGAAGCGGCGGTAGCTGTCCCAAGCGAAACGCTCGTTCTGCGACTGGCGAGCCAGCGCCTGCACCGTCTGATCGTTCAGGCCGATGTTCAGCACCGTATCCATCATGCCTGGCATCGAGTCGCGCGCGCCCGACCGGCAAGAGAGCAAGAGCGGGTTGCTCGTGCAGCCGAACTTGGCCCCCATCTCCTCTTCCACGCGTGCCAACGCTTCGTCAACCAGCCCCTGCAACTCGGGCGGGTAGCTGCGGTTGTGCGCATAGTAGTAGGTGCACACGTTCGTGCCGATTGTAAAACCTGGCGGTACCGGCAGGCCGATGCGGGTCATTTCAGCCAGGTTGGCGCCTTTGCCGCCCAGCAAGTCGCGCATGCCGGCGTGGCCGTCGGTGCCGAGCTTGCCGAACGAATAGACGTACTTGACAGCGGTCTTGACAGCGGTGGCCATGAGTGGGGTGAGATCCTGATTGGGGGGCCCTGGCGCCGGGAGCGCCGCCTGCGGCCAATCGCCGCAAGACATTGGCGCTGCAAGACTTGGACTTGCACGAGCGTTCGGGCCGATTTCTTGAAACACAAAAGCCTAGCAACAGCAAGCTGCGGGGTCAAGGATAAGCCGATGGCGGGTGAGGCGTGGCGGGCAGAAAGTTGCCCCCAACCCGAGCATGGTGCGTGGTACGGGCCGCCGCCTGGGGCGGTCTATGTTAATGCTAATGGGCCACCCGCGCGCCCAAGCACGCATGCCGCAGCTTGCATGCGGCTGCGAGCGGAGCTTGCGAGAACCGACACACGGCGTCAGCCGCATTCAAGCAGTGCTCAGGCTGCATTCGAGCCTGCACTGCTTGCGGCTGGGCCGCAAGCAGTGGCACACGGGGGTACTACGGTACGTCAAGCGCACTGCTTGCGGCTGGGCCGCAAGCAGTGGCACACTGAGAACGCAGATGATTCACGTGGACCGTCTAGCTTGCGCGAGCAGCCGCACTCCCCGAACGTGTGTCGAAAGCTAGAGTGTATAGAGCCCAAAGCGAGCCCCTGGCCAGCGTGTCAAGTGCACCGTAACCGATTCTCGCCGCTTGAGCTTCGGAGGGAAATCGACGGTCCCTCGGCGCTGCCCGCGCTGTAGCCGACTATACCCGGCCGGGCAACCTGCCGGGGAATCTGGTCGGATCGAAGGCGCCCCAAGCTTCAAATCACGCTCCGGCGCGTCGGGCCAAGGTGTAAACACCGGCGCATCGCTCAAGAACGTACCTGACTGTTCCTGGCATGGAATACTTGCGCACCATTCTCCTGGCGGCGGTACAGGGCGTGACGGAGTTCGTGCCCGTGAGTTCCTCTGGCCACCTCGTGCTGGCGAACGAGGTGCTTACGTCCCTGGGGCTGGCACGCTTGCCCGACATGCTGGAACTGAACATCGTCTTGCATTCAGGCACATTGCTGGCAGTGCTGGTCGTGTACTGGCGGCAGGTATGCCGGCTAATGGGAGAAGACCGCCGCGTGGTGAAAAGCCTGGTTGTGGGTACCCTGCCTGCTCTGGCTGTTGGCCTGCCGCTCCACGAACTCGAGCCGCTGCGTGCAGCGTTGAGCCACCCGCTATTGGCCGCGGGCCTGTTGCCCGTGACCGGCATCTTGTTGCTGTGGGGGGCGAAGCGCACCCCGGGGAACACCGAATTGGCAGCCGTGCGGCCGTGGCAGGCCTTGGTGGTCGGCTTGTTTCAGGCCGCGGCGATTCTGCCTGGCATCTCGCGATCCGGCGCCACGATTGCGGCGGGGCTGGCTGTCGGCCTGCGGCGCGACACCGCGGCAACCTTCTCGTTCTTGCTGGCGATACCGGCCATCATGGGTGCGGCCGTGCTCGAGGCGCGGCAACTTGCGGCTGGGTCGGCAGGCGGCATGGGTGCCGGCCCGTTGTTGGTCGGCATGGCAGTCTCCTGCCTGGTTGGCGTAGCCGCACTACGCTGGCTGTTACGCTGGCTGCAACGCGGCAGACTGCATTACTTTGCCTGGTGGTGCATACCCGTGGGCCTGGCCTGCACGGCCTGGCTGCTGCTAGCGCACGGGGGGTGACGGATGCGACCGATCTGACCGATCGGGCGCATCGGACGGCTTAGCCAACGCTACCCGCGCAGTAGCTGGCTGCGTGGCCATGCAACGGCCCTGGTGGTCCGGCCCGGCTGCGCGGTCTGCGGCGCTCGCGCGCTGGAGCGGCCGCTGTACACTGGTGTGGCCGTAGAAGCAGAGTATCCGGCATGCGATCGACGTTGTTTCACATTCCCGTTCCCGAGACGGTTGGCGGTTGGCCCTTTCTTGGCGCCGGCGTGCTGCTGGCCGCATGGCTGCTGTTCTGCGCGTGCTTGCTTGTGTGGTTGATACGGCGGCAGGGGTTCAATGCGGATACGCGCACGTACATACCGCTGATCGTGATCGTGGCACTGGTCATTTGGCTGGTGTTGCCGGCCCTGGTCGAACCGGCTGGGATACCAATTCGCGGTTATGGCGTGATGGTGCTCTTGGGAATCGGCGCAGGGCTATGGCTCCTTTCGTACCGGGCTAGGCAGGCCGGCATCGATCACGATTTGACGATGTCGATGGCCGCGTGGATGGTGATAGCCGGGCTTGTGGGGGCCAGGCTGTTCTACGTGGTGGAGTATTGGGACCACTTTCGCAGGCCGACCCTGGCCCAGTCGATCGGAGCCATCTTGAACCTGACGCAAGGCGGGCTGGTGGTCTACGGCGCGCTCTTGGCGGGATTGGGGCTGGGCTGGGTGTTTGTACAACGGCATGGGCTACCCGTCTTGACCATGGCCGACCTAGTGGCGCCCAGCCTGACCTTAGGGCTAGCCTTTGGCCGGGTGGGCTGCTTTCTGAACGGCTGTTGCTATGGCGGCACCTGCGATCTGCCTTGGGCCGTGCGGTTTCCGGCAAATAGCCCGCCATATTCCCAGCAGGTGCAGACAGGAACGCTCTACGGCTTTGAACTGGCCGGGGGGCTCAATAACCCGCCCAGCGTGAGCCAAGTCGTACCGGGCAGCGACGCGGACCACGGCGGCGTACACAAGGGCGATCTGCTGGTGAGCATCGATGGTCAGAGAGTGGCCACGGTGGGCGACGCACGCCGGCTTCTTCTGCGGTCCTACGATAGGCCGCCCACGCTGGTGCTGCGCCGCGCCGGAGGCAAGCGCATCTCGTGGCGTTTGCCCGCCGCACCAAGCAGGAGCCTGCCTATTCACCCGGTGCAGCTCTACAGCGCCGTCGACGCCCTGTTGCTCACGTTATTCTTGCTGGCGTGGGAGCCGTACCGTCGGCGGCAGGGCGAGTTGCTGGCCTGGACGCTGACGCTTCATCCCCTCAGTCGCTATTTGCAGGAGGTGATACGGGTCGACGAGGCATCGATGTTCGGCACAGGCCTGAGCATCTCTCAGCTTATCAGCATTGGGCTGCTGTTAGCCGGCATCGGACTATGGGGCTACCTGTTACGCCGGCTCCCGCGGGAGACGGCGGCGGGGGCGTCCCGGCCGACAGCCGTAGCGGGTCGCAAGTCGTAGCCCTCGCGTACAGCAGAGTGGCCTTCGCGCCCGGGCGAGCGCGGTACGGGGCATGGCTGCATTGGAAGCGATGGGTTAGACTAGCCAGGGGATGGAACCAGACCGTGCCGCCCTGTCGTGTGATACTATTCGCTGCCGCCTTGCGGCGCTGTGCCCCTTGTCGGCGTAGTGTGGCGGGGATGCGCGGCGCCCGGGCGCGAATGTTGGAACCCTGGATGGCAGCAAGGCCGGGGCGGCCCATTGCGCGGCGTGTGGGTCAAACTACATGTTCCGGCATGCATTTAGGGCGGCCGGCTTGGAACTTATGGCAGCCCTGCGGCGTCGAAGGTAGTGACCAGCGGTGGACGACAACGAGTTGATCGAAAGCACGTTGGCCGGAGATACGGCGGCGTTCGGCTGTCTGGTGCAGAAGTACCAGAATCGCCTGTACAACTCCGTCTACCAGATGGTCGGCAGCGAGGAAGACGCACGCGACATCGTACAAGATGCGTTCGTGCAGGCCTTCATCAAGCTGGAGGGCTTTCAGCGCGCATCGACCTTTTACACCTGGCTGTTCCGCATCGCATACAACGCGATGGTCAGCCGCCGCCGCCGCGAACGCCCCCTCGTGTCGCTCGATACGCTGCACAACGCCACGGGAGAAGAACCACTAGACGGGTCTGCCGCACCGGAGCATCACCTGGAACAGCAGGAGACGGTCGCCTTGGTTCGCCAGGCTCTCGCCGCCCTGAGCGAGGAACACCGGGCCATATTGGTCTTGCGAGAAATAGACGGCTGCGACTATGAGACGATCGGCAAACTGCTCGACCTGCCCGTGGGTACCGTCCGCAGCCGCTTGCACCGCGCACGCATGCAATTGCGAGAACTCTTGAAGCTGGCCGCCTACCAAGGCGGCGGCTGAAGCCATGCACGAGATTCCAGAAAACGAACTGCCAGACGGACCATTTCCCAGCGACGAGCAGGCCGCTGGTAGTGCTCCTGGCTGCGCACCTGGCGATCTGCCGCTCTCGGACGAAGAGTTGGTGAGCGCATACCTGGACGGAGAGCTGCATGGGCCAGCGCTCGCATGCGCGGAACGTCTCCTACAGGAACGCCCCGAGTGTCGCCAGCTTCTAGAAGAGATGCGAGGTCTGCGTGCTGCGCTCGCTGCGCTGCCACGTGTCGAGTTGGAGCGCAATTTCTATCAGCACGTGCTGAGGCGAGCCGAGCACGAGATGCTCTCAGCCCCTGAAGAGGCCGTCTCTCAAGGGGATCCAACACTCTCCGCCACTACATTGCCCGCCATCACCCTCCCCTTGCCACAGCCCGACGGCCCTGAATCCGGCCGTGATGTACGAGGCGCCCGCACGCCCGAGGTTGGCAGCCAAGCTGCTCAGACCGACCACCCCTCCGCCGCTGGGCAAGCAGGTCCGTTTACTAGCCCGATGCCGGCGGCCAGGGGGATGCCGCCTGCGGCTAGCATGCCGGCTGGCGAGAGCATGCCCGCGGCCAGGCCGGTGGGCCAGAGGGGCTCTTCACAGCAGCCAGCGCACGCGTTTAGCGGGGAGGAAGCGGGTTCCGCGGCACAGGCGCCCCAATTCGAACAGCCTTCGGGGCTACGTGCCCGCCGTTTTCTCTCGCGTGCTGCGACCATGCTGGCGGCGTTAGCGGCCTTGTTGCTCGTGGGCTTGTTCTTGAAGTCGAATTGGGGGGGAGGCGAGCTGGCGCAAGGACCAGCGGCGCTTGATTCCGACTCAAAGGAGGGCTTGGAGATCGGCCGCCTCGAAGGAACCAAGAGCCGGCCGGCGGGCACGGCCTCGTTTGGTCCCGATGGCCGCCGTGAGCATGCGCTGAGCGAACCACCGGTTCCCGCGCCTCTCGCGAAGCTGGAGGGCGTCGCGGGGAACGCGGCAACGGGCACTGCGGTGCCAGAGGCCACGCTCGCCGACCGGCCGCGCTTTGGTCAGGCCGCTCGCCGCCAATCTCGCACCCCGCAAAAAAGTCCGGGGCCGGATTCGCAGGTATCGCCTGAAGAAGAATCGCTAGGCGCGGCGGGCGCTCGGGCACTGGTCACACTTGGTGGCGAGGACCGCGACGACCGTGCCGCACTGGCGCCCGCCGCGAGTTCTCACACCCTGGTCGTGCATTGCGAGGTCACGGCCGACGGTCAATCGTTGCAAGCATTTCAGCAAGTCCTCCAGGCGGCAGATATCGCATGGTCCGAGTCGGACGCCGCGCAACTGGACCGGCTGCTGCGCAAGCTGGCGAGCCAATTCCCCCAGAACGCTGCCGAGCACCTGAACTTTGCCGCAGACGAAGAGCCCGGCGAGCACGACATAGGGCCTGATGCACAGGGCAGCCTGCAAGAGAAGGAGCAGCGTGCGCAGCAAGAAAAGCAGTTGCTAGCGGAAGTGCCCCCGGCGTTTGAGATCTGGTATGTGGTGGCCGCGCCGGAGCAAGTTGCTGCCGCGTTGGAGGCAATGGCGCAGCAACCAGACATCTTCCGCAATGCCAGCGTGCTCCCGGGGGGCATTGGCTCTGTACCGCTTGTAGAATGGCAGGCCGCGCATGCCGATGCGGGCGGTGGCGAGACAGATTTGCCCACTGTTCCGCTGCAAGACGAGAACCAGGCCAATAGGGAGAAGATGGATGGGCAGAACAATCGGCGGCGTGGTGCTCCCCTAGGCTCGGGCAAAGAAAGCGCTGCCGACAAGTCTCCCAAGGCGCCGGACGGCGATGCACAAGACGCTGGCCAGCCCCCGCGTGAGGAGGATGTATCTGCGGGCGAGTCGGCGCCGGCTGCTCTCGGAGATGCTGGCGGCCAATCGACCGAGGGGGATGCTGACGGCTTGAAGAGTTTGGCAGAAGGAGAGCCGAACAGCATTGCAGGCGGGGGGCTGGGCGGCATGCCTGCTGGTGCAGGTCGACAAGGCGGCATGGGTGCTGGGAACGTGGCCAAGGGGTATGCCGTACGCTGGAACATGTCTAGCCCGGATCTTGCCGAGGTACTGCAACAGTTGCTCGCCAGATTCGTTCCCCTGCTTCGAGATGCATCGCAGGGCGAGGCTGCTGTGCCCCAGGCTCCGGCGGCCCCCTTGTCTGAGGCTCCTGAAGAAGCGAGTAGGCCTGAAAGCGCCGGCGCACGCGAGCGGGACGCACCATCCGACCCAGGCGATGCGCTTGAGCCAGCCGCACCTCGGGAAGATATGCCAACCGGCGCGTCTACACAACGGGCAGAGGATTCCCTACAGCGCAAAGCCGCGAGCAACGAAGCGGCGGGGTCGGATGGCCCATCGGAGCGCTTGCGTGCTACCCAAGGCCGCCGGGACCGCCCGGGGCGCGCGAAGAAAAAGCCAGACCGGGCCACTGGTCGCGAGACCCAGCAGGGCCGGGCCGCCGGTGAGGATCAGGCGCCTGCCGAGCCTGCTGGTGAAGCGGCACCGGCTCTGCCACTCGAGTCAGGCGCAGATGCCGCCGATCGCAATACTGCGGCTGCGGCAAGCGGGCCAGGGGAACCGGACTTCCAAGACCAGAATGGCGAACGTGCGGCCTACCGGCAGGTGTTGTTCGTGCTGCGCCTGGTGCCGGCTGCACCGGCCGCAGCCGATGGTGCCGATTAGACGGCAGCACGGCGGCGAGCACACGTAGCCTCTCGATACCGCTTGCCCCTACGAACTTTTGCGCCTGCTCGGGCGCTCACCCATGCCGCCGTGCACGTGCGGCCCCTCGGTAAAAGCTACCGGGCCGCAGCCACACTCCGGCCGCCTTTGCCGTCCGAGTGCGTGGCATTAGAATAGCGCGTTTTGCAGGCCGCGGCCCCAGGGAGCACGTCGATACTGGGGCTGCGCCGGCTCTTGTGTCAGCTCGGCCAGAAGTATGCCACGCTACAATCCCGCCGTCATCGAACCCAAGTGGCAGCGCTATTGGGAAGAGCACCGCACGTTCGCCACGCCTCGGCTGCCGCAGGGCGAGAAGCTCTACGTGCTCGACATGTTCCCCTACCCCAGCGGAGACGGGTTGCACGTGGGGCATCCCGAGGGCTACACGGCAACCGATATCGTGTGCCGCTACGAGCGAATGCGCGGCAAGTCCGTGATGCATCCCATGGGATGGGATGCCTTTGGGCTTCCCGCCGAGCAACATGCGATCAAGACCGGCACGCCGCCGCGCACCACGACGGAGCGGAACATCGCCAACTTCCGCCGCCAGCTCAAGATGCTGGGCTTCAGCTACGACTGGGACCGGGAGCTGAGCACGACCGACCGCGAGTACTTCCGCTGGACGCAATGGATCTTTCTCGTTCTGTTCGATACGTGGTTTGACGAGTCGCAGCAGCGCGGCCGGCCGATCGCAGAGCTGCCCATCCCGCCCGAGGTGGCGGCCGCCGGCGAGACAGCCGTGCGCCGCTACCGCGATGCCCGACGCCTAGCCTATCAGAGCGAAGCGCCGGTCAACTGGTGCCCCGCCCTAGGCACCGTGCTGGCCAACGAAGAGGTCAAAGACGGCCTAAGCGAACGCGGCGGCCATCCCGTGGTGCGGCTGCCGCTACGGCAGTGGATGCTGCGGATCACAGCATACGCCGATCGCCTGGAACGCGACCTGGAAGGGCTCGCTTGGCCCGAGAGCATCAAGACGTTGCAGCGCAACTGGATCGGCCGCAGTACGGGTGCCGAAGTCGATTTTTTCATCGGCAGCGGCGGCCGTTCTAGGCCAGACGCGGCGGAGTTTGCTGCTTGGCAGGCCCAGCGTGCGTCCAGCGGTTTTCCGCCCACAGCGGGCAGCGACGCGCTGCGCGTCTTTACCACACGCCCCGACACGCTGTTTGGCGCAACCTACATGGTTGTGGCCCCGGAGCATCCGTGCGTCGATCGCCTGACCACGCCCGAGCAGGCCGCAGCAGTGGCGGCTTATCGCGCCGAGGCGGCGCGCAAAAGCGATCTTGACCGCACGGATCTCGCTAAAAAGAAGACGGGCGTGTTCACCGGGGCCTATGCAATCAATCCGGTGAACGGCCAGGCGGTGCCGGTGTGGGTGGCCGATTACGTGCTGCTCAGCTACGGCACGGGCGCCATCATGGCAGTGCCGGCACATGACACGCGCGACTTCGAATTCGCCCAGGCATTTGACCTGCCCATCGTGGCTGTGGTCGATCCTGGAGACGCGCTGCCGCCCAACGATCGTCAAGCCGTACTTTCTGGGCAGCAGGCATTTACGGCCGATGGCAGGGCTGTGAATTCCGGTCCCTACGATGGGCTGGAAACTGCCGCGTTCAAGATTCGCATTACGGAAGACTTGTCGGCGCGAGGTCTGGGCCGCCAGGCGGTGAACTACAAGCTGCGAGACTGGCTCTTCAGCCGGCAGCATATTTGGGGCGAGCCTTTCCCCATTCTGCACGAGCTAGACGCCGAGGGCCGCCCCACGGGCCTGGTGCGCCCCATCGACCCGCAGGACCTGCCGGTCGACCTGCCGGAGATGCCGGGCTACAAGCCGCATGGCCGGCCTGAGCCTCCGCTCGAAGAGGCCCCCCAAGATTGGCTCTACCCAGTAATCGACGGCGTCCGCTACAAGCGCGAGACCAACACCATGCCGCAGTGGGCCGGCTCCTGCTGGTACTACTTGCGCTTCCTGGACCCGCGCAACGACAAGGCACTCGTGGATCCCGAAGTCGAGCGCGCCTGGATGCCCGTAGACCTGTACATCGGCGGCGCGGAACACGCCGTGCTGCATCTGCTCTACGCGCGCTTCTGGCATAAGGTGTTGTTCGACCGCGGGCTGGTAAGCACGCCCGAGCCGTTTCAGCGCCTGGTCAACCAGGGCATGATTCTGGGACAGATCGAATTCACCGGCTATCAGCGGGCCGACGGCAGTTGGGTATCGGCCGACGAGGTCGAGGATGCGGACGATGGCGCCGCCCGCACCCGGGACGGGCAGCCCGTGAGTCCGGTGAAGATCGACCCGGCAAAGGCCCGCAAACAGGGAGAAGGCTTTGTACTGGCCGACCGCCCGGAGATCCGCCTGGTGAGCCGCGCGTTCAAAATGTCTAAGAGCCGCGGAAATGTGGTGAATCCCGACGAGATCGTCGCCGAGTACGGTGCGGACTCGTTGCGGCTGTATGAGATGTTCATGGGCCCTCTCGAAGCAGTAAAGCCCTGGAGCATGCAGGGCGTCAACGGCGTGCGAGGTTTTCTCGACCGGGTTTGGCGGATGATTATCGACGACCGCGCTGCCGAAATCAGGCTCGATGCGGCGGTGCAGGATGTCGAGTGTACGCCGGAGCAGGCACGCACGCTGCACCGCACCATTCAGGGGGTCACGCAAGACATCGAGCGGTTGGGCTTCAACACCGCCATTGCCAAGATGATGGAGTTTACAAACTACTTTACCAAGGAGCCGGTACGGCCGCGGCGGGCCATGGAAACGTTCGTGCTGCTGTTGTCTCCATTCGCCCCGCACCTGGCCGAGGAACTCTGGCAGGCGCTGGGGCACGACCGTACTTTGGCATATGAGCCGTGGCCGGCGTTCGACGAGCGGCTGATACAAGAAGAAACGATCGAGGTTCCCGTGCAGATCAGCGGCAAGGTGCGCAGCCGGATCCGTGTGCCTGCCGGCGCCACGAACGACCAGATCGAACACTTGGCACGGGCCGAGCCGCGCACGGCCGCCCTGCTGGCCGGCAAGACCGTGGTCAAGGTAGTGGTCGTGCCCGGCCGGCTGATCAATTTCGTGGTGAACTGACGGCGGTCTTACACCTGGGCGCTAACCTCGCGGCGCGGCCTGGTGCCTTGCCACCGGACGAACCTGGCCTGTGGCCACTGTTGGCGGCCTGAAGCGCAAGCGCTGCACCAGCGGGCGCAGGGCGCGGTACACAGCCAGCGCGCTGCGCCCGGCGAGGTTGGCGGCCAACAACAGGCAGCCGCGCGGCTCTACGTGCGTGGACCAACGTGCCGTAGCCTGTGTGAGTGGACCGGAGAAATCGATGCACTGCATGGTGCGAACTGCAAACAATTCCCGGTAAGCGCGGAGTCTAAGAAGCTGTCCAGGAGCCAGCTCGCGCCAGGCCTCATCGTAGCCCACCTTTACGGCATGGTAAACGCCTTTAGCACACGGTGCATACTCAAAAGCAATTGGCTGGCCCTTCCGCATCAAAAAGGCGAACCGCACCTGTCTCCACTCGGCAAGCTGCCGCGCTTGCCGCTCGAAGAACTGCACCAGGCCGGGCACGCTTAGCACAGAGCCCCCGCACCTGCCCTTCCAGCCGCGATGCTCGATCTCAAACGCCTTATGGACCAGTTCTGCTGCCAGGTCGGGAGACGGCTCGTCGTACCAGGCCAGATCGACGCCGCCCGCGCTTGCGGCATGCTGCTCGGCCCGGTGCAAGCTCCGCCTGTGACTACGGGACCGACTCGCCAGGTACTCCTCCCAATCGTGTTGCAACGAGACCTGTCCCACCGCCGCCTGCTCGATGCACAGCGTCTGGCATCCCCGTCGGGCCGCAGCCTGCTGCAAAGCCTGCCACTCCGGCCGCATGTACGGTACGGCGTTGCACCACACCAGCGATCTGCGAAGCCCCAGCATCGCCCGCACCAAGTGATCGCATACCGCATGCAGGTCCGTCTCTGCATCCACCAGCAGCTCGCCGCACCGCGACCATACTCCGCTTGCCGGCCCCAATGCGGGCACCACGCGCTTGAAGCGTAACGGCACCAGGGCCATTGCAGCCACAAAGCACCCGCTATCCTCGACGCACACGGCTGCCAAACGCCCGCCTGTAAAATATTCAGACCATTGGGCCGCCGTCTCGGCTCGCAAGGTTGGCAAGCTGGCGCTGGCCCGATACCACAAGGCATCCCACGCTTGAGCTGCCGCTCGCAGCTTGGCAGGCGTATCGAGAATGTGGACCTTGAGGCTCAATCGACCGAACTCCTGGCAGCCGGAGGCCGTCAGCCCGCGTCTGGCATGCGCCAGTGCCATTGCATTCTGACCAGCACCGGGCCGCGGCCGGGCAGCTTACGGCAACACCCCATCGCCTGCATTCTCAGTATCGGCCGAATACGATCGACTTCGCCGCGTTCACGCTCTCTAACCTAGCATGCCCTCACCGTCCCATGCCTGCTATGACGACTGGCGCGAATGTATGCCCCGAGAGCGCATAACCCCTACCACCACAACGTGACAGGTGCTTGGCAGATCGCACTGCTTGACGCGGCGCGTCAACGAGTGGCACACGGGGGGTGGGGACGTGCTTGGTGCATTCCCGCTTGATGGTCCAGATACTTTGGGGCTGGCACACATGTGGGGCAGCGTAGTTGCAGCGCATGCTACCCCGCCGGTTGCTTGGCGCCCGCACAGACATACGGCAAGCCCATCGCCACCAACGCCGCCGGCGTCTCGGGCCATGCTCGCGAGTCGCAAATCGTCACGTGCCCGAGCTTCCGCCCCGGCTGCGGGCTCTTGTCGTACACATGCAGATGCGCGCCCGGAACTGACAATACGGCCTCGCGGGGCGGCACGCTCCCCAGCAGGTTCAACATCAAGCATCGGCCGCGCGGCCGTGTGCTGCCCAGCAGCAGTCCCAAGCCGGCGCGGAGGTGATTCTCGAACTGGCTGGTCTCCGCCCCCTCGATCGTCCAGTGGCCCGAGTTGTGTACCCGTGGTGCCATCTCATTGGCCACCAGCCGGCCGCCGCTTTGAAAGAACTCGACCGTCAACACGCCCACATATCGCAAGGCCTGCATCAAACTTCCCAGGTACTCCTCCGCACACCGCTGCAACTCCGCACCCACCCGAGGGGCCGGGGCCAGCGTCGATGTCAAGATCCCCTTCTCGTGCCGATTCTCTACCAGCGGATAGTATGCCACCTGCCCATCTCTTGCACGCACTGCCACCAGAGACAGTTCCCGCTCGAACTCCACAAACCGCTCCAACAGCAGCGGCACTCCGCCCAGGGTCTGCCAGGCCGCCGGCACGTCTGCCGCCGCACGCAGCACCATTTGGCCCTTGCCGTCGTACCCGAACCGCCGAGTCTTGAGCACGCTTGGCAGGCCAAGTGCCGTGACCGCCTGCTCCAGGTCGGCCTGCGTTTCCACCAGCCGGTAGTCAGCCGTGGGTATACCCAGGGCGCGAAAACATGCCTTCTCCCGGGCACGGTCTTGCGCCGTGCGCAGCGCCACGGCATTGGGAAAGGCAAAGGTTTCCCGGGCGAGGTAGCGCAGCACGCGGGTGGGGACATTTTCGGTGTCGATGGTCACGGCGTCCAGCCCTTGCGCAAAGGTTCGCAGGGCGTCTGCGTCGTCCCAGGCGGCGTGGACGCACTTGCCCAGGGCATGCACAGCTTCGATGCCGTTGGGATCGAAAAAGCGGAAACGCAGCCCCAGGGGATACCCTGCGAGGGCCATCATGCGAGCTAGTTGTCCGCCACCCAGGATGCCGATGTTCATGCGTTCGCGGTGGGAGGAGGCTGGAGCGTCTGGCTGGCGGCGCTTTTTTGCTGCGCGAGAGCCTGCCGGATACGCGGGTGCTTAAGTGCCAGGATGCGGGCCGCAATAACCCCTGCGCTTGCCGCCCCCTCTGGACCGATGGCCACGGTTCCTACGGGGATGCCGGCGGGCATCTGCACGATCGAGAGGAGCGAGTCGAAGCCTGCGAGTGGGCTGGCGGCCACTGGTACGCCCAGCACGGGCAGCGTGGTCTTGGCGGCGGTCATGCCTGGCAGGTGTGCGGCGCCGCCTGCTCCGGCGATGACCACCTCCAATCCGCGGCTGGCGGCCGTCGAGGCATATTCGAACAGCCAATCGGGCGTGCGGTGTGCAGAGACCACGCGTGCCTCGTAAGGCACGCCCAGCGACTCCAACACCTCTGCCGCGCGGCGGAGCGTGGGCCAATCGCTCTGCGAGCCCATGATAATTCCCACCAGCGGTTGCTGTTGGGGTTGCTGCGATGCCGTGACGGCAGAGGCGGCGGTCGCTGTGCTGTCTGACTCAGGCATGGTAACGACAAGGCGGCCGATGCAACAATTGGCACAAATCATACCGGTCGAGGTTATCAGGCGGTAGGGTCAGCCTGAGCTGCTCTGGGCCGAAAAGACAAGCCATTGCGGAGAGGCAGCCCGCGAGGGGCCGTCGGCGGCGTCACGGGCCGCCGCCCCGAGTGATCGACGGGTAGTGCTGCCGCATGCCGCAGCTTCGGTGCGGCTATTTGATCATGCCAAGAGGTTTTCTCGTGCCGTCAGCCGAACGTATTTGCAAGCTCGCGATCTGTGCGCCTCGTAGGCGTGGCGGGGTGCTGGCGGTGTGGCGGGTAGGCGATTCGGTGCCGAGCAGATGCTGTTTGTCGGGCAGGCAACTACGAGCGGGCGGCGACGCCCATCAGGGCAAGCAGCTTGTGCGCGGCGGCCTCGGCGAAGGCGGGATCGTTGATGTGCAGGTCTAGCGCGGCGACCTCCAAGCTGCCGGCGTGTGCGCGTATTGCATCGAACAGGGCCTGGCGTGCGGCCGGGTCATCGAACGGCTGCCCTTGGCGGTCGATGGCAGAGACGCCCTGCAGGGGCAGCAGTATGGCGGTAGGGCCTTTGGCCTGCGCAGCTTTGCGGCCGATCTCAGTCCCCAGGGCGACGTTTTCTTCCACGGTGGTGCGCATGAGCGTCACGTGCGGATTATGGCGATAGAAGCGGCGGCCATGGAAGCGTTCGGGGATGGTTTCAGGCGCGTGAAAGTTCACCATGTCGAGCGCCCCCACGGAGATGAGCTGCGGCACGCCCTTGCGGCCTGCGGCCGTCAACCGCTGGGGGCCTGCTGAGAGGACGCCGCCCACCAGCTCGTCTGCCAACTCGGTCGTGGTGATATCGAGAACGCCGGCGATCAACCCTTCTTCGATCAGCGATTCCATGGCCTGGCCGCCGTTACCCGTCGCGTGGAACACGAGCACCTCGTAGCCGTTTGCCTCCAGGATGCGGCGTGCATGCTCAACGCAGGGCGTGGTGACGCCAAACATGGTGGCGGCCACCAGCGGCCGCTCCGCCTGCCGGGGAGCGCTCGGCAGCCGCACCATACCGGCCATGGCCCGCGCAGCGGCGTCTAGCACCGTGCGGCTCACACGGTTCAGCCCGGCCAGGTCAACCACGGCATTGAGCATTAGTATGTCTTTATCGCCGACATAGTGCCGCACCTGACCTGAAGCCAAGGTGCTGACCATCAGCTTGGGGATGCCCAAGGGCAGGGCGCGCATGGCTGCCGTGGCGATGGCGGTGCCTGCCGAGCCGCCCAGCCCGAGCACTCCGCTCAGCTTGCCCTCGACATGCCAAGCAGCCGCCAGCCGCGCCGCGCCAAGGCTGGCTGCGGCAATGGCCTCGCCGCGGTCTCGGCGCGCCTGGAGCGCCTCGAGACTTGTGTCTGCGGCGGCAAACACCCGATCTCGCGGAACGTCCGCCGCGGCTCGCGGTTCGCCCAGGCAGCCCGTGTCGACCAATACGACCGAGACGCCATGCGCGGCAAGGCGGCTGCGCACAAACTCCGCCTCGGTTCCCTTTGTATCCAGCGTGACCAGCAAGTAGACGCTCATGGCTGGCTCTTCGACGCGGAGAACTGCCCAGCGGCAGCCGCCATTGCATCGCTCTTAGTAGCGGGCCACATCGCCTGCCGTACGTTCGGGCCAGAGGGCGCGGACCACTTCTTGCGCTCGCTGCACCATGAAGCGCAGTTCGCTGCCCACCGCCAAGAACTGCATCCCCTGTTCGGCCCGCATGCGTGCGGCCTGCGGGTCCATAACGTGCATGCCGGTGGGCGTGCCCGTCTTCTTTCCGGCCGCCACGACACGTGCGAGCATGGCCTCGAATTCCGCGTCTGTGGCCTCGCGGCCGTCTGCCGAGCGCATGTTGGCGCGGAGATCCACGGGGCCGACAAAGATGGCATCCACCCCAGGCAGGGCATAGATCTGCTCGGCATTGGTCACGCCCGTAGGGCTCTCGGTTTGCAGCACGACGAGGATCTCGTCGTTGGCGTGGCGGTAGTATTCGCCGGCGGTGCAATCGAAGTTCATGGCATGCATGCCGCCGCCCAGGCTGCGATTACCAACGGGGGGATATTTGGCAGCGCGGATCGCGACGCGGGCCTGCTCGACCGTATCGACCATGGGGACGACGATCCCCCATGCGCCCGCGTCGAGCACACGCTTGATATAGTCGTGGCTCCCCTGCGGCACACGCGCCAGGGGCACGCAGCCGGCATCGGCAATGGCGGCGAAGATCATCGCCGCTTGGGACCAATCGATGGCAGAGTGTTCGATATCGAGCGTCAGCCAGTCGAAGCCGCAGCGTGCGAGCGTGCGAGTGGCGTACAAGTCTCCCAGCGAGAGCCAGGTGCCGAACGTCGGCTTGCCTTCCCGCAGCAGCCGCTTCACAGGGTTGGTGCGCATGGTGGGCCTCCATCGAGCGTTCATTCTCGGCGCGTTGGGCAAGATTGCAATCCGCGCTAGCCGTATTGGCAATCTGCCCTGCAAAGCCCGTCCATGCCGCGCTTGACCAACCGTTCGTGGGGCGGTAGGCTGCATGCTGTGCCTTTGGAACGGGGAGGGGGCTGGATGTTCACGTTCGAGGCAAAGTCATGCCGCAGCGTATCGAGGCTAATACCGTCAATGAGCACCGGCTCTACCTGGTGCTGTTCGCCTCTTGCTGCGGCGGTTTAGCACGGCGCCGGCGCCGTTAACCTGCCGCGTCTGCCCCCAGTTGTTGCGGCTGGGCACGTGCGTTGGCCGCCGGCCCGGCAAGCCAATCCCGGCGTGCCGTGGCGCCGGTCGGGTCTGCCGCGCGGCGTGCACGGACCACCCAATTAGCGGCCCACGCACCACAAGCACACCCTGCGTTCATGAGCTGCGAGCGTGGTGCACGATCGAAGGGAAACACGTGTGCTCGCACCGCGGCCTCGCCCCGGACCAGTACGCCACCAGCGACCATAGCATGAACGGTTGCGCTTCGAGGAGCCGCTGATGATCTCCGTTATCATTCCCGCACTGAACGAAAGCAGAACGATCGCCGACGTGGTCGAGTTCGTGCGCCGCAACCAGCGTGTGGGCGAGGTGATTGTCGTCGACGATGGTTCTGTGGACGACACAGCCGAGCTGGCACGCGCCGCCGGTGCACTGGTTGTCACCAGCACGATGCTCGGCAAGGGCGCCTCGATGGGAGACGGCCTGTGGCACGCCCGGTACGAGATTGTGCTTTACCTCGACGGCGACCTGTCGGGTCTGCACGCCGACCTGATCGAGCGTATGACCGCCCCCTTGCTGTCCGGCGAGGCAGACTTCGTCAAGGCCCGCTTCTCCCGCAGCGGCGGCCGAGTAACCACGCTTACGGCCCGGCCTCTGCTGCGGCTGTTCTTCCCCGAGCTGAGCCATATCGAGCAGCCGCTGGGCGGCATCATCGCCGCACGCCGCTCTCTGCTGCGGAACTTGCAGTTCGAGACCGATTACGGCGTGGACGTGGGCTTGCTGCTCGATGCGGCCGCAAACGGAGCCCGAATCGTTGAGGTCGACGTGGGACACGTCTCGCACGACAGCCATCCGCTGGAAGTGCTCGGAGACATGGCCATGCAAGTGGTACGCACCATCTTCGACCGCGCCGCGCGGGGCAACCGCTTCTCGATCAAGCATGTACGAGAAGTACAAGAAGTCGAGCGCTGCATGCAGGCCGAAATGGCCGTGGCCCTGGAACGGCTGGGCCATACAGGGCGGCTGGCGCTCATCGTGCTCGAGGGCGTGCTGGTGCCCGGTTCGTTTGCAGAGCTGCTGGCCCTGCGCACCAACCGAACCCAAGAGCTGTTGGCCGCGCGCGAGGCGTGTGTCGGCTTGCCGCTCGAAGATCGCCTGCGCCGCATTGGCAGCGTGTTTGCGGGCGTGCCGCAGCAGGAGTTTGAGCACGTAGCCCGCGCCATGCCGTTGGCTGCCGGGGCCGCAGAGGCCGTGGTGGCGCTGCGTAAGGTTGGCTACCGGGTCGGCCTGCTGGGCGAGTGCTTTCACCTGGCGGCAGAGGTGGTACGGCGGCGCGTGTTTGCAGACTTCAGCATTGCCCCTGTTATGCGCTTCCGTCACGGCAAGGCCACGGGTAAAGTGACCGCGGCAGCCACCCTGCGCCACCCGCAGGGCTGCTCGCACCATGAGCTGTGCCTGCGAAACGTGCTTCCGCATATGACCGACCGCATGGGTATCTCGCCCGAACAGGTGCTCGCCGTCGCCGCTACGGATAATGCCTGCTGCCTTCTTCAGGCGGCGGGCACGAGCGTGGCGTATCGCCCGCTGAGCGCCGAGGTCGAACAGGCCGCCGCGTACGTGGTCCGTAACTCACTGGCCGAGCTGCTTTCTGTGGCCGAGTCGAACTGCGTCGCCGGCCAAGTCGTGTGCACGCCGCCGCAGGGGGCAATTTGAGCCAGACAATGGGAACCCGAGGCGCCGTGCTGCGCGGGGGCACGCTGCCGGGCAGCCGCCTCGCAGTGCCCGGGAACGTCTACGGAGCGGGGCCCGCTCTTGTGTGCATCAGTAACGCCAGTTGGCCTGCACGCCGAGTTCGCCGTCGAAGAAGCGGTTGTCGTTCTGCGTAAGCGGCACCACATACGCAGGCGTGATGATCCCGCGGTTGAAGAACTGAAAGTGCGTTGCGATGGTGAGATTAACCACGTCGAAGTTGTTGGCGAAGTTGCCCAGCACCAGATTGCCGGCCGTTATAAAGTCGGCGGACTGGAGGCTGCTGGTCTGGTGGATCTCGATGGCAGGGGTCACGCGCGTGAGTCCCAGCCGGCCGGCGCCGTCGGTACTGCTGCGAAACACCGCGTAGCCGAAGGCCGAAGAGACCAAGAGCATCGTTTGGTCTTGCAGGCGACCTGTTTGCGCGGACTCCTGCGGCAAGTTGAGGATCACGCCGTTGCCCCACGGGTCGACATCGGTCTGAACCCAGAGTTGCCAGAAGAAGCGTCCGGATCGGTACTGCATGGCCAGGTAAGGTCCCAGGTGCACGGCATCATTGCGAATGCGCACGATGGGCGTCGCGGAACTCGTGTCGAACACACGCACGTCGTCCGCCGTGGGGACGGTAACACCCAGGCCGCCGGCGATGATAAAGCCCTCTGTCCGCCACAACGCGAGTTTCAGGGTCAGCATCATGTTGCCGAACTCGCCGTGTACGATGTCTCCACTGCCGTCGAGGTTCTGGTCCGAGTTGAGGGTCGAGGCCAGCGGGGCTCGGACTTCGATGGACGCGTCGCCGCCGAGAAACGTCTTCTCCAGTCCGAAAAGGTAGCGATTGGGGCCGATGTTCCGCCGTGCCCCTCCCGGCCCCGGCCCCTGCAAGGCGTTGTGGTAATAGTTGTAGTTGAAGAAGACACGATCCACTGGGAACGGACTATTGTTCTCAGCGATCTTGGTGCGGCCCAGTCCCGCCGGCGAAGGAACATCTACGATCACCGGCCGTGGAATCACCGTGACCAGGGTGGGCACCGCCACGCTGGCAACTGCCAGGCCCGAGCTGGAATCGATCCCTTGTAGGGTGGCCGTGCCCGAGGCGCCGGGCTCCGGGCCGTATAACTCGGTAACGCTCCATTGGCTGATGACCGGCGGATTGAGCGCAGAGTTTACATAAAAGTACACAGCCTCACTGGAGAAACTTGTGGGTGGGCTCGTGTCTGCTAGCAACTCGCTATAGGTTATTGTGCCAGGCACGAGCGTGGGGCTCGGCTGCACTTGAAGCTGTCCGCCGCTAAAGAAGGCGTCGCCCACAATGGGGGTGTATGCCGAGCCGGGGGCGCGGGCACCGCCCAGGCCGCTATCGAACAGGCCCATGTCGTCTGCCATGGCCAGGTCGCCCAGGTCAGGCTGCGGAGGCGCCTCGGCCATATCTTGCGGCGCTGTCTCTTCTGGAGGTGCGGCATGCTCAGCAGGCGCTTGCTCGGTGGAACGCGCGTGGGGGCAAGGGCATAGACAACGTGGTCCGCAGCGATGACGACGCAGGGGCCTTAGCAAGAAGCCTGTTGGCCTTACGCCTTCTTCCAGCGATTCCTGCTCTGCGGGGTCGTACGCTCCGGCGTCGCTAGCCGGAGAGTCAGAGAGCAGGATTTGCTCGGCCCATACCGCCTCCTGGCCGTACTCTTGTGCACCGAGCCGCCGGGGCCGTGCGCCGGCAAGGCTGGCGGCCAGCACCATGCACAGTGCGGCTCGGCCTAGCCGGCGAACATCCAAGCGCGTTATCCACGAACGCAATCGCGCCGTCTGCCAGGCAGAGCGATGCTGCAAACGATGCCTTACAAGGGTCATGGGAATCTTTCCTCTTGGATTTGGCCCCGGTCCGTTGTTTGAGGCGTCAATTTGCACAATGTCGCTATCAACAGATTCGGTGCGCAACACCGCAAACCTTGACGATTAGGTAGAAACGATGCCCTCCGGCAGAAAGCCGTGCGATGGTCCGTCGGTGCGGCGGTCTCAAGGGTTTGGTCCTTGCGAACTTGCGATCACAATGAGCTATCGGTGAACGCACGAACACCTGCCCTGATAGCGCACAATGCTGAGTCGTTCGTTAGGCTTTGCAGCCTGACGGAAGGCGGGTAGCTGCGGCTGGGTCTGGGCAGATTCAGTCAGCCTGCAAATGTTGACGTGCAGCATGCCACTCGGCGGCTAGCACGAGGTGCATCATGGAAGGCAACTCGGGCGCCAGCAGGGCCTTGTGCCTGCCCGTGCGTTCTCGAACAGGGCCTTGTGCCCAGCGGCCTATAAGCACGAAGGCCATGCGCCGACAGGGCGATGTACGGATGGACATTTGCACCCAGTTATGCCTGCACCAAGTTGCGCTTGCACCAAGTTGTGCTTGCACCCGGGCGTGCCCGCACCGACGTGGCCCTGCGCCGTTGGGCCCCCGCAACCGTCCCTCACCACACACAGCATGCCAAGCGCAGCGTCACTCTGAGCGGCCGCCAAGCCGTGCAAGTAAGCGCGTCGCCGGGACCGGATACGAGCCTAGGTACACGATATCTTTCGGTTCCAGCCTGGCGCGGCGAATACGGTTGGCAGGGCTGCCCAGGGCCGTGCCGTTGGTAGAGTTGAGGTCCTCGATGTAGACCGCGTTGTTCTCTACGACCAGGCGAGCATGGTGGCCCGAGATCACGGGCAAATCGATCACGATGTCATTATCTGGGGCGGCCCCGATGGTTACGATCCGATTTGTTGGCTTTTCTTCAGCCTGGAGCAGTTCTGGGGGCCAGGGCAACGGCACGCGGCGGCCAAGCGTCACCCTCGAGCTGACCGATACCCGGGTACGTCCTTCGATGCGCTTGCCGTCGACATACGTGCCGTTGGTCGACGCCAGGTCTTCGATATAAATGCCGTCGTCGGTCTGGAAGAGCCGCAAGTGGCGGGCTGAGACGGGCGGGTCGGGCACAACCACATCGCAATCGCGATCGGCACCAACGATCCACACGCGCGTCCGCTGTCTGGCCGGTTCTGCTGAGGTCACCGCGTGGGACTCGCGCTCTTGGCCGGATGTACCGTGCGGGGCGGCCTGGCCCCCGTGCACGGGCCATGGGGGGGAAGCGCCCGCAGGAGCTTCTGCCAGTGGCTCCCCGGGTGCGGTGGCTGGAGGAACCACCGGGTCCTGCAACACGCGCAGCACGGGCGCCTCGGCCAGGTCTTCTGCCGATGCAGTGGCCGGGCTGCGCGTAGGCGGAGCGACGGCAGCCGCGGCACGGGGCCCGGCAGTCGCGGCTGCGTCGAGCTGAGATTGCAGCCGGACATCGTACGTAGCCCGCTTCGAGGGGTTGAGCAGACACAGTTTGGCCTGCGTCAATTCTGTGAGCAGGCGGCGGGCAGGTTCTGCGAAATCGCCAAGTGCAAAAGTCTTGACGTGCGCGATCTGCTTCTGGGCGGCGACTTGGATCACGTCGCTGCGCGGCTCGAACAGGGCCACGCCCAGCAGCCGGTAGTAGTTGGGGGGCTGCTCGTGGGGCGGTATGCCCAGCCAGACGTAGTAGGGATCGAACGCTTCGTCCATGCGTGCATTTTAACGCATGCTGGGCAACGAGCAGGACCGCGTGCAACGAGGCGAGTCGGGGGCCCGCATTCGGCTGATCGGCCCGCCCGCAGATCGGCCTGGCAACCCGCTTGTCGGCTTGCCGGGAGAACTCGCTCTCCGGGGCGAACACGGCATGTGAGCTAAACGCAGGGCAGACGCGCTGTCTACCCCCGGTTCTAGGCAGCAGATTAGCCGGGCGCCGGTACTTCGGCGTTTTCTTGACATGCCTGTAGCGGCTAAGCAGAATACAGAAGTTAGGAAGCGGCGAGCCACGAGTGGAGGTCCACGCGCGGTCCGTCTCTAGCGGCAGAGGGCGGTTCCGTCCGCTGGCCGCTTCAGGAACAGAGTAGCATCCGCCTCGCGTCACTAGACAAGGGTTGTAACATGTTTCGACGGTGCTTGCCACGCCTTCGCCGCGCAACCGCGTTGAGTCGGTCGTTATGGGGCATGCTTGCCGTGTGGATGAGCCTGGCAATGGCAGCGCAGGCGCAGCAGCCGTTCGATGCCAAGGAATTCCAGGAAGCGGTGGAGGCGGGCGAGTTCGGGCCGGCGTTTAACATGGCCGCGGCCGCAGCCGACCGGGATGCCTTCTTGGGCGCCCTGGCGCAGGCACAGGCGCGGGCCGGGGCGCGGCGAGCTTCGGCCGCCACGGCCTCTTTTATCGACGGGGGCCGCGCGCGTGCCGCGGCGCTGCAAGAGGCGGGCAGCCAGCCTCTGGGCGGCCAGGGGGGGGGCGTGCAGCCGGACTTCGAGTCTTTGATCGAGTTGATCAAGGAGACCATTACCAAAGAGCCCGGCTGGACAGACGATGGCGGTACAGGCGCCATCCGCGAGTTTCCGGGAGGCGTGTATGTCGACGCAGAGGGCGTGTTGCGCCGCACGTTCACGGAGACCGACGGGGGACTCGCCCGCGTCAGGACGGCAGCGGCCGCGATCGGAGACAATCGCCATGCCCGCGTTCCCTCGCCGCTCCGCAAAGTCTCGCTGCCGCGCCTCGAACGGGCCATCCAGGTGCGGCTCGCGCTCGGCCAACCGCTCGATCAAGAGATGCTGGTGCTGGCTGGCCTGAACAGGGTCCAGTACGTGCTGCTCTATCCGGAGACTGGAGACGTGGTGCTCGCCGGTCCAGCAGGCGACTGGGCCGAAGACCAGGAAGGCCGCCTTGTAGATCCGCAGACGCGCCGCCCCGTGCTGCGGCTTGACGACCTGCTGGTGTTGTTGCGGCATGCGTACGAGGGCCAGGGTTCCGTCTTTGGCTGCACTCTGGAACCGACCCAGCAAGGCCTGGCCGCGGCGCAAGAGTATATCCAGCAGACGACCGGCAGGCCGCTCAAGCCCGGCCAGCGTGACAAGTGGCTGGAGGAGATCCGCCGGCGAGTGGGCTTGCAAACCGCCGCCGTATTCGGCATCGATCCGCGCTCGCGCGTCGCCCAGGTGTTGCTGGAGGCAGACTATCGCATGAAGCTCGTGGGGTTGGGGCTGGAACCGGGTACGCTCGACGTGCCCAGCTACCTCGATCTGGTGGCCGCGGAACGTACCGCACGGCCCATGAGCGTGGTGCGCTGGTGGTTTACGCTCAATTACGAAGCCATTGTGGCCAGCCGCGGCGAAGATGCATACGAGCTGCGCGGCCAGGGGGTGAAGCTGCTCAGCGAAAACGAGTTGCTCACTGCAACCGGCCAGCGCGTACACACGGGCGAGTCGGACGTGCTCAATCAGGAATTCGCACGCCGCTTCACCAAGAACTTCGCGGCGTTGGCGGCCAAGTATCCGATCTACGCAGAGTTGCAGAATCTATTCGATCTCGCGCTGGTCGCGTCGTTGATCAAGGCGCGAGACCTGCCCGGCCAGGTGCGTTGGGAACCGACCAGCCTGCTTGACGCTAAGGAACTGCCCACGCTCGAGGGACCGCTTCCCCGGGCCGTGGACACGGTAATGAACTACAAAGTCGTGGGCCGCAGCCGCATTGTGGCGGCCGTGAGCGGCGGCGTGCAGGTGGATACGCGCAGCCTCGTTGCGCCAGACGCCATTCAGACCGAAGGAACCGGCCGGCTAAACAGCGAGCGGGAGCGTGCCGCTCCCGAGCGCCTGCCGCGCGATCGATGGTGGTGGGACTAGAGGCCGCTGGCCGCATCGCCACGCTGGGGCAGAATACCGAACCGTGGTCGCTTGCATCGCGCGCAAGCAGGCCGTGCTTCTGCGCAGACTCGTACGGCAGCGGGCCATGCAGCCAGGTGGTGTACGGGCGCTCGGTCAGGGTTAGCATGCCGTGAACGGTCCCCTCGCTGCCACACTACATGGGACGTGCGTCATGCAGGGCCGTCTCGTCATTGAGACCGACCGCATAATGCGCATCATCCGCGTCATCTGCATGATCTGCGTCATCTGCGGATCACGACACACTCAACAGGATGCGTGTCACGCAGGGCCGCACTCATAGCTGCCACGCCCTTGCCAACATGGCGCGTCGCGCACCGCCTGGCGTTACACCTGGGGACCGTCCGACTCTTCCATGCCTTCGATGTAACGCCGCAGCCGCTCCACTTCGTCCGTGATGTGGCGCAGCTTGAGCATGTTCTCTACGCGCTTGGTCAGCTCGATCTTGTTGACTGGCTTGCTGAGAAAGTCGTCGGTCCCGGCGTTGACGGCGCGCTCGATGTCTCCCAGCTCGTTGAGCGCCGTGACCATGAGGATCATGATATTGCGCGTGGCCGGATCGCTCTTGAGCTTTTGGCAGACTTCGAAGCCGCTGAGCTTGGGCATCATCACGTCGAGCAAGATCAGGTCGGGCTTGAAACTGGCGACCTTGGCCAAGGTGTCGTGGCCGTCGACGGCCACGGCCAGCTCGCAGTCCACGTCGGCAAGGTAGACCTCCATCAGCTCGACGTTGGTGGGGTTGTCGTCGGCGATGAGAATGCGGCTGCGTGGGACACTCATAACCTTGGCCGGCAGGCTGCTAAGAGTGTGTGGATCAGGCATTGCTGGCGGGTGCAGGGGGCGTACGGTCAGGGGAGAGCACGCGGGTCAGGGTCTCGCGGAACTCCTGCTCCAGGCGGCCGCGAAACATCATAGCCGCCAAGGGCAGCTCGGTATCTACCTGCACATGCTGCGGCTGCACGTGAAGGGTTCCCCGAATCTTGAAACCAAAGGTACTGAAGGCAAAGGAGAGCGATTCGCCATCCCAGCTTTCTTCTAGGTCCCGCACTTTGTCGGGGTGTTTTTCGCGCATCCTCTGAATAAAGCCACGCATCCGCTGGCCGGCCTCGGCCTGGGTCAGGCTGTGCGGTACGGTGAGAGACATGCGCGGCATATGGCGCCCTAGCCTAGGCGGGCCTTCAGGTCCGTAAGCAGTCTGACCGCGTGGCCGATTTCTGCCTTCTGCCGCTCGGGCTCCTGGGCAATCTCGCGTTCGATGGTTAGCGGTCCCGTGTAGCCGATCTCGTTCAGCGTGCGCAGGTAGTTTTCGATCCCCACGTCGCCCTCGCCCAGGGGGACTTCTGTGCCCCACTCCACGCCCGGGCGGGCTGCCCACTTGGCGTCTTTGCAGTGCACGCTGCGCACAAAGCGGCCCACCTTGCGCAGGGCCGCGATGGGCTCGCCCGAACCGTACAAGATCATGTTGGCCGGATCGAAATTGATGAACAGGTTCGGCCGGCCCACGTCGTGAATGAACTCCAGCAGCGTGTCGGCAGGTTCCTGGCCGGTCTCCAGGTGCAGAGACTGCCCGTTTCGCTGGCAGTGGTCGCAGATTTGCTGTGTGACGGTGACCACTTGCAAATAGAGGGGGTCTTTCTTGTCGTGCGGCACAAAACCGACATGCAGGGCCACCACGCTACAGCCCAGCAGCTTGGCGAAGTCTGCAATTTCTTTCATTTCCCGAGCGCGGGCTTCGCGCGTTTCGGGCGGTACCAGGCCCACGGTACGGGCCACCGTGGGAATATCTGCATAGCTTTCTCCCTCGAAACCGCCGAACACGGCCGTGAGCGTGATGCCGTAGTCCTTCAATCGCTTCAAGAACGCGTCGGCATGTTGGGGCGTGCGCGTGGCGGCGCTCGGCGCATGAAGCTGTATGGTGGGCACGCCCAGCTCGTGGGCCACTTCGAGCTTGACGCCCAGTCCGGCATCGATGCTGGCGAACACGCCAATGGGCCACTTTTCCATGTGTCAGACCTCTTCGGTGGGGGGCTCGCCTTCCGGCGTGGCGTCGCTGTCGATCTTGAACCACTCGGGATCGAAGGGAATCAACTTGCCGGATCGCATGGCGATGTTGGAAGTGAGCGCGATCACGGCGTCGGCCAGCGCCACCTCCGGGTGGCAGCGCGGCTGGTTCACTTCGTAGTCGAAGTTGCGAATGCACCAGGCAAAGTGCTCCATCTCCTCGGTATAGCCGCGGCTGACGGCGGCTGCCTCCAGCGCCTGCTTGCCGAGCGCGGCCGCCTGCGGGGCGCCGCTCTCAGATGTATCCAACACGGGAGCACCCTGGCGGCTGCGGCCCACGCTGATGCTGCTGCGCGTGTCGGAGTCTTTAAACAGCAGCACCTCCTGTTCGCGTTCCAGAATCAACGTGCCCTTGGTGCCCAGCACCACCTCGCCGTAACCGCCATAGCCGTTGCCGTTGATCGACGAGTAGGTTACGACGATCTTCTTATTGGGGTCCTCTTCGTAGCCGCGGCCGGGGAACTCGAAGATGCAGTAGACGTGATCGTCGACCTCGCGGTCGAGCGGATAGACGTGCCTCCCTCCCACGCCCATCACCGAGAGCGGCAGCGCCTTCTTGACCTGAGTCCCCCCGTCGATGGCCCGGGCCGCTGTGCAGAAGATGCCCGCCGCATCGAGCTGGTGGCTGCCCAACTCGGCCATCAGCCCCCCGCCCGTGCGATGCCACAGCCGCCAACGGATCAGCTCGCAGATCGGCGGAAACACCACGCCCTCCGCCAAGCGCTTCTCCTGGTAGCCATACGCCGCCGCATCCACATCCTTGTCCAGGTAGCGCTGCTCCAAATCGGCGATCTTCTGCGCCAGTTTCTCCTTGCGGGCCGGGTCCTTCTCCGAGGCGAACTTCGCGCGGAACGATTCCAGCTCGGCCAGCAACTTCTCGTCGGGAAGCGGGTAATACCAGGTGTCGGCCGTGCGGTGCCACTGGGCCCGAATGTGGTGCACGTCTCCAATCAGGCCCGCCTTGATGGTCTCTACCGCGTTGGCGTACAGAATGCTGTAATGGCGCTGGTGCCCAGTGGCCAACAGGCGGCGTGTCTTCCGCGACACGCGGGCCATGTTCTTGCACTGAGCGACCGAGTAGCCCATCAACTTCTCGGTCAGCACGTGCTTGCCCCGACGCATGGCCTCGATGGCCACCACGTCGTGCAGGTGCAAGGGCAGGGCGATGATCACAGCCTCCACGGCCTCGTCGCCCAGCAGCTCTCGGTAGTCCTGGTAGACGCGGACGTGCTTTTCAGCCTCGTCCCGCGTCTGCCAACCATACTTGGCCATCAGGCCGGGGCGCACGGCGGGCGCCATCACGTCGCCATGGAAGGCGCGGTGGATGTTGTAGGGGCGGATGTCGCAAATGGCCACGATGTTGAGGTACTCGGGCGTGTGCGCGCCGATCAGCACGCTGCCCTCGTCTCCCGTGCCGATGAGGCCTACCCGGACGGGATTGCCGCCCAGCTTCGTGTAGCCGAAGTAAAAGCCGCCCAGCCCCAGCCCGCCGGCACCAAGCGCGGCCAAACTGCCTTGTAGGAATTCTCGCCGTGTTAAATCGCTGCCGATGGCGGCATGGAAGTTGCCCTTGCCCACCTCGCGTTCCTCGGGACTCAGGTTCATGGCGTGCCTTTCCCTCCCGCCACTGGGCGGACAAACAGTTGATGAATCAGAAAATCCAGGCCTCCCCAGCGGCCCACATTGCTCGTCGCCAGGAAGAAGAGCGCCATCATCTCCACGAACTCTTTAGTGACCACGAGCGAACGGCCAACCGAGGGGTGCGGGGGCGGGTAGATCCCCGGCCAATCGGGCTGTGCCAGCACCACGAGCAACAGGAAGACCCCGCCGCCGAAACTGGCCAGCCTCGTGAACAGGCCCAACAACAGGCAGCCTCCGATGGCCACATTGCTGTAGACCACAAGCTTATCGATCAAGCGTGCCTGGTCCAGAGGCTCGGTCATGCCGCCGCGGCGGCGCTGTGCTTCGCTGAGCAGTACGTCCAGGTCGCGGCGCAGCTCGGCCTGGATGTGATCGAGCGTATCTAGCCACGGCCTTGCCAGGGCTTGCAGCTCTTGCTGTTTCTCCCACAACCGCTTTTGCAGGTAGGGGATGCTCCCCGCACCAGGTTGCTTTTTTTCCTCCGCCAGCCGGTCGAGCTGCTTGAAGTAATCGAGAATAGACTCTTGCTCCCGCGCCAAGAACTCTTTGAGCCGCGCCTGGGCCTCCTCGAGTCTTTGCTTTGCCCTGGCGCGCTGATCCTCATCGAGCTGGTAATGCGCGACGAAACGGTCGTGGTACTCCTTTAATGCGGCCCATACAGGGTTGGGCTCGGCCGCGTCATCCGGATCCATGGGGTTAAGCCGCTCGCGGCCGTCGGGATCTGGTACGAGGCGCAGAAAGTACTCCGCCAGCGGTCCTTTGGCCTGCCGTAGAAAGCCGCCGGAGGTAAAGTCTGGATGCTCCAGCTTCCACAGTCCCGCGTATAAGAAGTGCCAGCCGATGGTCATTCGCAGCAGCACGGCCATGAAGACCGACAAGCCGCTGAGCTGAAAGGCGCTATGTTTCAGAACAGGTACCTCCACGCTGGAGTTAAAACCGTACCAAATCCAGCCGTCTGTGCCGCACGGCGCAGGGCGCTCACCATAGGGCACCAGCTCGCACTGTGTATGCGGGAGAGAGCATCTTGCCATGCCAACTCCCGACGAATGGCGAAGCACGTAGTTCATTGTAAATGAACTGCTTACGGCAGGGAACGGGGGGCCGAGCCGATCATGTGTTCAAGCGTTTGCCTGCCGCGACGGCACGCGCCACTGCCAGGAATCGGCGAACGGGTCGGCGGGCCGGTGCAACTTACAAGCCGTGGTTGGTTGACGCAATTGCGCGGATCGAAATGCTCTGCGTCACGGCCGGCGCGAACCGGACCCCGCTGGGGCGAGGCGCCCCTAAATCGGACGCCTGTGCCTGCCCGCCACAGCCCCGAAATCCGCGAGGGCAAGCCGCCGGCACCGGAAAGGGCACCGCCAACGGCACCCACTGCCCCGAACTCCGCTGGGGCAAGACGCACCGGTACGCACGCCTACAGCTTGGCCGCAAGGGCCTTCGACTGCTGCTACCGCGGAGTGCCCCGCGGCATGGCGAACGCCTGTTTGCGGCGGTGCCGTATGGCCCTCGGTACGGCGAGGGGCCCTCTGCCAACCCCTTGCATTATCTGCCGCCTTGGCGCATACTTTGCCTTATGCATCCGCTCCGCGACTGGTTCTGGTTTGGCTTTTACTTTACCCCCGTGGGTCGCGGGGCCGGGAGCGCCGTGTAGAGAGCACAGCACAAACCCAGCAAAGCAAACCCCGCGGCCCAGACGGGCCCGCGGGGTTTTTTGTTTCCGCCCAGGAGCCCTGAACCGTGATTGTCGTAATGCGTCGCAACTGTACACAGACCGAGGTGGCACACATGGTCGAGCGCGTCGAGAGTTTGGGGCTCAAGCCCCACGTGCTGGTGGGCGTGGAGCGCACGGTGATTGCCGTGATCGGGCCGGAGCGGGACGGCCTGAAAGAGACGCTCGAAACGACGCCGGGAGTTTCTGAGGTACTCCCCATCCTCGCGCCGTATAAGATCGCGAGTCGAGAGGTCAAGCCGGAGCCTACGGTGGTGCGTGCCCGAGGGCTCACAGTGGGCGGCGGGCACCTGGGCGTGATCGCTGGGCCTTGTTCGGTGGAGAGCGAAGAGCAAATCATGACCACCGCACGAGCGGTCAGGGCGGCCGGCGCCACGGCATTGCGCGGCGGGGCTTTCAAACCGCGTACCAGCCCGTACAGCTTTCAAGGGCTCAAGGAGGTTGGCCTGAAACTCTTGGCGGCAGCACGCGAAGAGACGGGCTTGGCCGTCGTTACCGAGGTGCTGGCGACCGAAGACGTTCCCCTTGTTGCCCGTTATGCCGACGTACTCCAGATCGGCGCTCGTAACATGCAGAATTACCGCCTGCTAGAGGCCGTTGGCCGCACCACGCTGCCGGTGCTTCTGAAGCGCGGCCCCAGTGCGACCATGGAGGAGCTGCTCCTGGCCGCCGAGTACATCCTAGATGCCGGTAATCCCCAGGTCATCCTCTGCGAACGCGGTATCCGCACCTTTGAAAACCATACGCGGTTCACCCTGCCGCTCGCCTCGGTCCCCTATCTGCACGCCAAGACCCATTTGCCCGTGGTCGTCGACCCCAGCCACGGCACCGGCCACACCTGGCTGGTGCCCGAGATGGCTAGCGCCGCCGTGGCAGCAGGAGCTGATGGACTGATGCTCGAAGTCCACCCCGATCCCGAACACGCGGTGAGCGATGGCTACCAATCGCTCAACCTCGACCAGTTCAGTCATACCATGGACCTCTGCCGCCGCGTGGCCCGCGCGGTGGGCAAGATCATGAATGCCAGCCTGTGCGACGGCGAGTCTGTATGCTCCGCCCCCCGCGCCGATTGCGCCCTCAAGGCTTGAGCCCGAAACAATAAAGCTGGCCGACCGTGCGCAAATAGATGCGGCCATCGACAATGGCCGGCGTGGCGTACACGTCTTCTCCCAGGCTGGCCGTGGAAACGACCTCCCACTGAGAAGCGGCTGAAACCACGGTCACCTCGCCCCGAACGTTGACAAGATACAGCTTCCCGTCGCCGGCTACCGGAGAAGCGTAGTACTCCGCCGCCGCCACGCGGCCGCGCTTGCCCGGCGCGCCGCTCGCGGCGTCCAGCGCCTGGAGAATCCCGCCGTCTTTGACCGTGAACAACTGGCCGGCATAGTACGCCGGTGAGGCGCAGAAAGGCACGTACCGGTCATATTCCCAACGAACATGGCTTTCGGTCACGTCTCCCCGCCCGCCAGGGCGGATCGCCAGTACGACGTTACGCGCCAGGTCGAACACCCCACGGTACCACTCGTACTCTTCTTCGGTAATATGCCCGTCCTTGTCCCGGTCGAACTGAGTGAACCGCATCTTCACCGGCCCCTCGGGCAGCTCCGATTCTTCCAGGGTCTTGCTACCATCTGCATCATGGCGTAACGCGTCTGCAAACGGCTCGATGACGATCCGCGCATCGCTGTCTCCACCCGCGGACCAACCGGCCACGTACAACGTGCCATCGTCTCCCACCACCGGGGTCATGCACACGGCGCGAGACAGCCCGCGCACCGTCCATAGCTCGCGGCCCGTGGCCAGCTCATACCCCGCTACGCGCAGCGTGGCCGCCACCACCACCTGAACGCCGGCAGGACCCTCCCAGATCAGCGGCGAGCAGTAGTTACGCGGGAATTCGCTGCGGTCGGTCTGCCACACCACTTCGCCCGTGTGTTTGTCGACAGCCAGAAGGAAGGAATCTGTATCGTGGTCTTGCACGGTTAGCACCAGGTCGCCCACGATCACGGGCGACGTGCCCGCCCCAAAGTCGTTATTGAAGGGGCCCATCTTGCGGTGCCAAAGCAGCCTCCCCTCCCGGTCGTAGCACAACAGGCCGCTCGACCCGAACATCGCCACCACACGCTCTCCATCGGTAGCCGGAGTGGGCTGAGCGTGGCTGCCAATGGCGTGGATGGGCTCGAGCTTCTCGTACGGCGCCTCGGCCTCCCAGAGCAGGCGTCCATCGGCACGGTCCAGGGCCAGCGTCAGCAGCTTCTCGCCCTGCACGGCCGTTAGGTAGATGCGATCTCCCAGTACGATCGGGGAAGAATGGCCCGGGGGCAGGCTTACCTTCCAGAGCACATTGACGGCGGGGCCGATCTCTGCCGGAAGCGGGGCCTCTACATCTGGCCGGGCCCGGCCCCCCGGGCCGCGGAATTGCGGCCATGTGCCCTGCGCCAGGCAAACGGGCCGGAGGACAAGCCAGCAGACCATCATGGCCAAGCAGACATGCACCGCCCGCGAGGCGGTTCGGGTTGCACGCCAGGCGGCGTGCTGCACGCATGCCAGCCCCCACGTCAAGTTCGGGTACCAGCCTGTCTTATGCCTTGATGCGAGCGGCTGGCACGAGCGACAGAAACCGCCGGCGGCGGAAGTTGGTGGGGTCGGCACAACTGGCATCGGTTCCTCGCAGCAAAGAGTCGGCCCGTTTCGGGGAAACAAGGGTAGGAAATCGTGGCGGGGTGCCGTGCTCGCATGCCGCGGCACGGCCGACAACAGCCTAACTTTGCCAGGGCCGACACGCAAAGCCAAGTACCCTTAAGCACAGAGACCGGGCTTGCACGGCCTGCGAACCCAGCTTCGAATTGCTCCCAGAACCCTTAAGCACAGAGACCGGGCTTGCACACGCAGCGGCGGGCATGGGCCCCATCCACTGGCAATCGCGCTGAGCCTTGCGGTGCCACAGCGGCATGGAGCCTGGAACGCGTGCTCGACGTCCACGCCGATTCGGCCGCCTCGCGCACGGGCTTTTTTCACTGCGCGATCATGCTCGCCAGGCGCGCCACGATGCGTGCGAACCGACCGATGTGATGCGCATAGGTGTCATTTGCTACGCGGCGAAGCAGCAGTGGGCTAGAATAGATGGGGCTGGCTTTAATCCAACGATCGAGTCCGTCGAGGCGCATCAAGTGGGTTTTCCTGGTGCCATCGTGGCGCAATTGCAGGCATTGGCCGGCGGCCCGGTGCAACGCCGGCTGGCACGTTGGGCACGGCTTCTTCCCCAGATCAATGCCCTCGAGCCCGAACTCATGCGGCTCACCGACTACGAGCTCCGCAAGCGGAGCCTCTCTCTGCGCTACCGCGCTCGCAGCAACGAGCGGCTCGACGACCTGCTGCCCGAGGCGTATGCCCTGGTGCGCGAGGCGGCCCGCCGTACGATCAACATGCGGCACTTCGACGTGCAGATCTTGGGCGGCATCGCCATGCACTACCGCTCAGTGGCCGAGATGCAGACGGGCGAGGGCAAGACGCTCACAGCGACCCTGCCCCTGTATCTCAACGCCCTGACCGGCCAGGGCGCACACCTGGCCACGGTGAACGACTACCTCGCCCGCCGCGATGCCGAGTGGATGCGCCCCGTGTACGAACTCTTGGGTCTGACGGTGGGCGTGATCGAGACGCAAATGCCCCAGCCCACGCGCCGCAAGGCGTACGCCTGCGATGTGATCTACGGTACGGCCAAGGAGTTCGGGTTCGACTTTCTCCGCGACCGCCTGCTGTTGCGCCGCCGCTCCGAGGGGCTGGTCGATCTGCTGGGCGGTATGCTGGGCCAGCAGAGCCGGGCTGCCGAAGAGCCGGTGCAGCGGCCCACGGCGCATTTTGTGCTCGTCGATGAGGCAGATAGCATTCTCATCGACGAGGCGCGCACGCCCTTGATCATCAGCGCGCTTCCTACCGAAGAAGAGCGTGTGGCCGTCGAGTGTTACAAATGGGCAGCCGCCCAGACGAAGCACTACGTGGAGGACGAGCACTACGAGTACGACCACGAAAAGCAGTCGGTCGAACTCACGGCCGCGGGCCGGCAGCTTACGCGCGTGCTTCCCAAGCCGCCGGCCATGGACGCGGTGGGCATGTACAACATCTACGAATACATCGAGCGAGCCATCAAGGTCGAGCGGTTCTTTTTGCGCGATCGGCAGTATGTGATTCGCGATGGCGAGGTAGTGATCGTGGACGAGTTCACCGGCCGCATGGCCGAGGGGCGCAAATGGCGAGATGGCATCCACCAGGCAGTGGAGGCCAAGGAGGGCGTACAGGTTACTGTGGCTACCGGGCAGGCGGCGCGGATCACCGTGCAAGACTTCTTTCTGCGCTTCGAAAAGCTGGCCGGCATGACTGGTACGGCGATCAGCTCGGCCCGCGAGCTGTACGGCATCTACAAGCTGCGCGTAGTGCCCATCCCCACCAACCGCCCGATGATCCGCAAGCGGCTCGAGGACCGCGTGTTCGGTACCAGCGCCGCCAAGTGGCAGGCCATAGTCGCCGAAGTCATGGAGCTGCATGCCCAGGGACGGCCGGTACTGATCGGCACGCGTTCCATCGACAAGTCGGAGCACCTCTCGCGTCTGCTGACGGCGGCTGGTCTGGAGCACCAGGTGCTCAATGCGCACCGCATTGCCGAGGAGGCCGATATCGTGGCCCGCGCGGGCCTGCGGGGCAAGGTGACCGTCTCGACGAACATGGCCGGCCGCGGCACCGACATCAAGCTTGGCGAGGGCGTGGCCGAGCTGGGCGGACTGCACGTGATTCTAACCGAGATGCACGACGCGGCCCGCATCGACCGGCAGCTCAGCGGGCGTTGCGGCCGCCAAGGCGATCCCGGTACATACCGGCAGTTCCTTGCACTGGACGATGACATCCTATTGCATGGCCTGGGTCCCAAGACGGCTGCTCGCCTCAAAGAGTTGGGCCAAGCGTCGAGCGGCCCGTTCGAGCGATTCCGCCGGTATTTTGCACGCGCACAGCGCAAGATCGAGCGGCGGCATTATCGCGACCGGCGTGTATTGATGTATTTTGAACGCGAACGCCGCAAGCTACAGCGGCAGATGGGGCAGGATCCGTACCTCGATACGGCAGGGTAGCGAGCGGCTTTATTTTCGGGCGAAACACGAGCGGCAACATGTCGGCGGACCGCATGTACGCCCAACGGGTGCTGGGCCGCCGCCCGGCGCAGGGGCCTGCGTCCCCCCCGCCGCTTGCAAATGGTCCCATTTTTCGCCCCATGCCGTGGAGCCATTCACCGCACCATACCTTATAATGGCCGCTGGAACCCATTGGTCCAGCGGAACGAGGAGTAACCCATGAGGCACAGTGTGGCATCTCTGGCTGCCTTGGCAGCAGCCCTGGTGTTGGGCCGACCAGCCGTTGCTGAAGTCTCCGAGGAGCAGCGCGCAAAACTCGCCGAGGCCAGCGCCGCCCTGGATGGCTTTTCAGAAGCCTTCCGCGCACGCAAGTATGCTGATGCTGCCGAGCTGGCTGCCAAGGCACGCGAACTGCTGGAGAGCCTGCGCATGGCCGAGAATGCAGAAGACCTCGAGCCGCAGATCGCCCCGCTCGACAAGCGCCTGGCCGCGGCCGAGCGGCTGCTGGCGGCCAAAAAACGCCCGCCAAGGACCAAGGGCAAGGAAAAACAGAACGAGCGCGATGCCCAAGCCGCCGGCCCCAGCTTCGTCAAGCACGTGGCGCCGCTGTTGGTCTCGCGCTGCGCAGGCTGCCACATTCGCAATGCCCGTGGCGGTTTCAGCATGGTCAGCTACGAGGCCCTCATGCGCGGTTCAGACGGCGGCGTGGTCTTTCAGCCAGGCAAGGCCGCCGGCAGCCGACTCATGGAGGTGCTGGAAACGGGAGATATGCCCCGAGGCTCGCCGCCGCTCTCGGCCGAGGAGCAGAAGCTGATTGCAGCGTGGATCGACGCGGGCGCCCGCTTCGATGGAGAAGATCCCCGCGCCAATCTGACGGAGCTGGTAGGCGGCGACGTTGCCCAGGCGGCGGCCGGCCCACAACTCACGCGCGCCACGGGAAGCGAGAGCGTGCAGTTCATCCGCGACCTGGCAGAAGTTGTGGTCGCCAATTGCATCGAGTGCCACGGGGGTCGGCAGCCTTCGGCGCGTTTGAATCTAACCACGTTTGCAGGCTTGCTCCAAGGCGGCAATAGCGGTGCGTTGCTCACGCCGGGCATGCCTGAGCGGAGCCTGATTGTACAGAAATTGCGGGGCACGGCATCGAACGGAGCACGGATGCCCCTGCAAAGACCGCCGCTGGCCGACGAGATCATCGCCCGCTTCGAAACATGGATCCGCGAAGGGGCCACGTTCGACGGCGAGGACCAGAACCAGCCGCTCGAGCTGGCTGTGCGGATTTTGCAGGCCTCTGCCATGAGCCATGAGCAGCTTGCGGAGTTGCGCGCCAAGCTGGCCCAGCAGAACTGGCAACTTGCGATTCCCAATTCCACGCCGGCGCAGCGCGAGTACGAGCAGTTCATTCTGCTGGGCAATGTTTCGCCCGCCGTGCTGGAAGAGGTGGGCAAGGCTGCCCAGGCCCAGCAGGCCAAGGTGGCGGCGCAGTTCAAGCTGCCGGCCAACACTCCCATGTACAAGGGCCGGCTGACGCTGTATGTGTTCAACCGCCGCTTCGACTATTCGGAGTTCGGCCAAATGGTCGAAAAGCGTTCGCTGCCGGAGAACTGGCGCGGCCACTGGCGGTACACGGTCATCGACGGCTATGCCTGCATCGTGCTGCCCAAGAATGACCCAGAATCCCTGGCCACTCTGCTGGCCGAGGTCTTCGCCGGCGCATACCTCGACGAAGTGAGCGGCGGCAAAGCGCCGCGCTGGTTCGTAGTCGGGGGAGCCCGGGCCATCGCCGTCCGTACCACCCCGCGCTCCCCGCTGGCCAAGGCCTGGGACGATGGCCTGAAACAGTTGGTTATGGCCCCTGAAACGCTCGAAGGCCTGCTCACCAGCGATGCCGCCACGGAAGACGACGCCTTGCTCGCCTATGGCGCCATGAAGCCCCTGGTGGCGCGCAAGTTCCACGGCCTCTTGGAAGCCCTGCGCAGCGGCCAATCTTTCGACAGCGCCATGGCTAAGGCCTACGGCGCCGATCCAAAGACAGTGCTCACAGGCTGGTCAGCCCGCACGCGGTGAAACGGGCGCGGCCGAGTGGCCAAAGATGCAATCCCCGTGGGCCGAGCCGCGCACGGTGTCTGGGCCTCCGCGCCGTGAGCCATGAAGAAGGCGTATCGCTGCCGGCGCGGACGTGGGCACCAGGCACTGGGAATCGCAGTCTCCACAACTGTCGAACATTCCCATCCGCATTACGCGCACGGCCATGCCTTAACGCCGGATGCCACAAGCCGGCTCCCCCCATCCGTCGTCCCCTCGCCCCTGCTGCCGACGTGCGCGACGTGCTTGTGTGCAGAGAGGTGCTAAGCGGCCCGCTCAAGCCTACCGTATAGCCTTCTTCCACACGGTCCGCTTCGCCCTCGCTCCCTCAGCGGCGCTGTGCCTCCAACACTCGCACGATTGCCCGGCAGAACTCGGGCAGATCGTCCGGCTTGCGGCTGGAGACAAAGTTGCGATCGACCACTACGGCGGCATCTTCCCAGATTGCGCCGGCGTTGATGAGATCGTCTTTGATCCCCGCCGACCCGGTGACACGTACACCGCGGTAGACTCCCGCAGAGATGGGGATCCAACCCCCATGACAGATTGCCGCTACCAGCTTGCCCGCACTGGCAAAAGCCCGCACCAGGTTGAGCACACGCTGATCTCTGCGGAGCTTGTCGGGCATGAACCCGCCGGGAATGACCAGACCGTGGAAGTCGGCCTCTTCCATATCGTTCAGTGCTGCATCGGCCTGGCAAGGATAGCCATGCTTGCCCCGATAGACGCCGCCCATCTGCGGTCCGGCCACCGTGACGTGGCCGCCCGCCTCGGTCAGACGCAGCTTCGGATACCAAAGCTCGAGGTCTTCGTACGTGTCGTCCACGAACATCAGCAAGCGCATGTCGCGCAAGGGATCGTCGTCTTTCATCTCAAGATCAAGGTTGTACGCCGTGGGGGTCAATGCCGTTGCTGCACAGACTCCGCCGCCTGTGCAGGCAGGTCTACCGTATAGCAGAAGTCTTGGGATTACGGAACTCTTCGCAAGTGTGTGCCGGTGCATAACGTGAACAACTCGACCACGTTGGAAGGCTTGAGCCCACCGAACTCTCTGGAGGCAAGTTTGCGGAGTCGCATCCCGGCGGCTTGTCTCGCAGCCGCCTGGCCGGTTAGCACGCAGGACCCTCGAATGCGTCAGCCTTTCCAGGCCGACCGACAACGTTCCAGATCCCGGTGCGGCGGCACCTACTATATTTGAATTAGCCCGCTAAGTCTGCGGTAGAATCAGGCCTCGGCTTAGAATCCGCGGCACCGGGTGCGTGCTGGGGTCTTGCCTCGCGGTCTCAACTTGCCTACAGCGTGCCTCTCCGCCACACACCTCGCAAGATGGCGGGGCACAACCCCTCGGGCTAGAGCTGGCCAAACAGCGTGCTGCGCCATGAGCCGCAGCGTCTTTTCGTCCCTGCTGCTTTCTGCACACGCACCACTTGCCTTCTAGACGCTCCATCAATTGCCCCCACAACGTGCCTCCAAGACCGCACGCAACGCTGCTGACGCAGCGGCGTGCCGACCCGCTTCTATGTGTTCAAGGGCACGTTGAAGGTGTGCCACCTGCGCATCCGTAAACGGCACGGCCGCTCCAGGGGGGGGTGGCTCAGGCACCAAGTGGGCAACGATCGCGTGGCTCAACTCAGCCAGGCCTGTGCCCGCGACGCTGCTCACGGCCACACCACGTGGGCACTCTGCCGGTGCGGCCAGGTCGCACTTGGTGTGAACGACCAGCCAGCTTGTGCTCTCTGCCAGCAACCGGTCTTCTGCCGGCTGCCAGGGGCACGAGGCATCGTGAACCAGCAGGCACAGGTCGGCCTTCCGCAGCGCCTCACGGGCCAGGTCCATGCCGGCGGCCTCAATGGGGTCGGAAGTGGGGCGGATGCCAGCCGTATCGACCAGCCGCACCGGCCAGCCGTCGAAGGCGGTCTCTGCCGCCACGAGGTCGCGCGTGGTCCCCGGCTCGGGGTGCACCAGCGCCCTCTGATACCCGAGCAGTGCATTCACCAGGCTGCTCTTGCCCGCGTTGGGCAGCCCGATCGCTGCCACTGTGAAGGGCGCACACAGGTGCCGGCCAACTCGCGCACGAGCGAGCAGTACGAGCACACGTTCAGCCGCTTGTGCCACGGCGCCTTTATCAAGGGTGCACAGCAGCTCGTGAACCTCCCTCGTGAGCGCCCCCCCGAGCTGATCGAGCAGCACAGACGCCGTTCGCAGCGTGCGTGCCTGTGGCAGAGCCATCGCTGCGGCTGCTGTCAGGGGGTCGGCGTACTGCCGTTCCAAGAATGCCTGCCACGGTTCGACCTCGCAGCCGGCCGCAGCCAACCCCTCCAGCAGCTTGGCCGGGGCCGCCACCCCTCCATGGCAACATAGCTCGAGGCAATCGTCGCCGGCGATGCGCACCACCACCTCTTCGCCTTCAGCGTGCCCCCAGCGGCCAAGCACCAGGGCACCCACGGCATAGCTCGACAGCGGCCTGCGAGAGATCAGCCAGGACGCTACCGCGTCGCGGGCCCCGGCTCCCTCTACGGCGACGCACGCCAAGGCGCCGCGGCCAACAGGTGTGAGAAGTGCGGCTTTGGGCATAGACTAAAGTACGCTTGGCTTTCCAGCCCGGCACAAATCGCACCGACACTGCCACATTCGGAGCTATGCGCCATCCCAGAAAGGCCGGCGTACCTCCGAAGAGGCTCTGGCAAAACCCCGGTGTCGCCCTGTTGTTCAGCCTTGCTCAGAAGTATTGTCAGAGCCTCTAAAGCATGACTCAGGCCCGAAAAGCTCACATACATCATACAGCCCACACAGCCACGCTCAGCACGCTCCGCCAGAAACCAGCCTCGCAGAGTCCGGCACATGCCCGCACACATCGAACGTCTGACAGAACCCCACACCGGTAGCACGGCCGAAGTGGCCGTGCACAGGGGATTCAACTGCTTCAAGTTTGTCGCCATCGTGAATGGCACGCCTGGCGAAGTGCTCTGGGCGCAAGACGACTTCGTCGCTGGCGGAGGAAGGGCCGCAGCCAGCGGCGTGCCCATTCTTTTTCCCTTCGCCAGCCGCATTCGCAGCGGCCGCTTCTCCTGGCAAGGCCGCACCTATCAGCTTGAGCCCAATGATGGGCTGGGCAACGCCATCCACGGCCTTGTACTCGATCGGCCCTGGCGGCTGGTAGACCGCGCGGCCGACTCGGTCGTCGGCCAATTCCAACTTACGCGCGAAGCGCCAGATCTCGCCCCCCTCTGGCCGACCGACTTTCTGCTTCAAGTCGAGTGGCGGCTCGCGGCCACACCCTCTGGCGGGGCCTCGTTGTCCTGCAAACTGCGGGTCGAGAACCCCAGTGACATCCCGCTCCCTTACTCCCTTGGCTTGCACCCCTGGTTCCGGCTGCCCTTGGGTGCCGTGCCAGGCGCGGATTCTTGCCGCATCTATGTACCGGCAAGCGAGACGTGGGAACTCGAGAACTTGTTGCCTACCGGCAAGAAACAGCCAGTCTCAGCTCGGCGAGACCTTCGCGGCGGCCAACCGTTCGCTGGCCTGGTCCTGGACGACGTGTTCACTGGCCTGGCCGTGCGCGGAGATAGATGGGGAGCCTCCATCGCCGATCCCGCCAATCACCGCCGCCTGGCGCTCACTGCAAGCGCGCTCGCGCGGGCATGCGTGGTATACACCCCGCCTCATCGGCAAGCGATCTGCATCGAGCCGTACACCAGCCTGCCGGATCCCTTCGAGGCCTACGCCCACGACTGGCAGCCCGGCCTCTTAGTGCTCGCCCCGGGAGACAGCGCCGACCTGCGAGTCGATATCTGCCTGGATGCCTGGCAGGCCCCCGGCCCGCACAGCCACGATGCCTGACCCGACCCCTTCGGTTCTCGTGCCCCAGTGAAGATGGTAGATCGTTCCGCACAGCGGGCACATGCTGCGGTAATCTTACAGTCTGCCCGTCACGCTAGTCGCCCGTGATCATTCGCAGGCAGAATGCGGCCACGCGACCAAGTCAGACCGCACGCGCGGCACTGGGCACCAAATGGCGTCGCACCGAGGCCGCACGAAACCAGCGTGCCACGGCGCTAGTGCCGCAAACGCTGTGGCGTCACCTCCACTTGCGGATCGAACGGCTCGCCCCGCTCGAAGCAAGACAGATTGCGCATCGTCTGCCGCGCGATCGCCTCCAGCGCATTGCGAGTGAAAAACGCCTGATGTGCCGTGATCAGCACGTTGGGGAAGGTGAGCAGGCGCGTGAACACGTCGTCCTGAATCACTTGGTTCGAGAGGTCTTCAAAGAAAAGGTCGGCCTCCTCTTCGTACACGTCTAGGCCGAGGCAGCCGATCTGCCCGCTCTTGAGGCCCTGGATTACCGCCTGCGTATCGATCAGCGGCCCGCGGCTGGTGTTGATGAGCATCACCCCAGGCTTCATCTGACGAACCGCCTCGGCGTTAATCAGGTGGTGCGTTTCTGGCACCAGCGGGCAGTGCAGTGTCACGATGTCGCTTTCTCGCAGCAGTTCTGCGAGCGGCACGTAGTGCACGCCCAGCTCTCGCAACTCTTGGGCAGGTACGAGATCGTGTGCCAGCACTCTCAGGCCGAAACCATGCAGAATACGAGCCACCACGCAACCGATTCGTCCGGTGCCCACCACGCCCGCTGTCTGACCGTGCAGATCCCAGCCCAACAGGCCATCCAGAGAAAAATTGCCTTCCCGCACACGCGCATAGGCCTTGTGCAGCTTGCGGTTGAGCGCAAGGATCAGGCCCACGGTGTGCTCCGCGACGGCATGCGGCGAGTAGGCAGGCACGCGTACCACACACAGCCCATGCCGTTGTGCGGCCTGAAGGTCAACGTTATTGAAGCCCGCGCATCGCAAGGCGATCAATCGCACGCCCCGCTCGGCCAGTTGGCCTATCGTGGCAGCATCGAGCACGTCGTTGACAAATGCGCACACTGCGCGAAAGCCGGCCGCCAGGGGCGCCGTCTCCCGTGTAAGCCGGGGCTCGAAGAACGTCAGTTCGTGTACGTCTGGCGGCACACACGCCGCTTGCAAGAACTGCCTATCGTACGGCTTGGTGCTAAAGACGGCCGTTTTCATCGCGGCAATCTCCGGGCGCCTGTGGAAGGAGAAACTCCTGCAATGATACCAGCACACGCGTCTCGCTTGTGCTCGCTGGGATCTCGTAGCATAAGCGTCCTCGCTTGTGCGCGGTGGCGGTGGTGTTTGGCGTGCGTGAGCAAGCGGGGACGCTTGCTCTACGGGCTCGTAGCATAAGCGTCCTCGCTTGTGCAGATGCGCCGGACGGGCTTGG
>FWPU01000823.1_pt1 | contig 98314 bp, 121 predicted proteins | sample 2228361 | NCBI WGS metagenome assembly FWPU01 (sample SAMEA103939777, study PRJEB20133) | metagenome | reverse complement strand
CCTAACTGTATCTGTGTGAGAAAACTGCTAGACCTCGAAAGGGGATGGTGACGGCGTCTGGATGTGACCGGCGTCGCATCCCTGGAGATGCTGTGAGAAAACTGCTAGACCTCGAAAGGGGATGGTGACCCCCGATACCGCATGTAGGCCCCCCCTACGCATGCGGCCGTGAGAAAACTGCTAGACCTCGAAAGGGGATGGTGACGCTATAATCCCGCTGGAGTCCCAGCAGGAGGTATAGCATGGCAAAGTTTGCAGGACTGGTGGTACTGATGGTACTGATGGGCTGCCAGGCCAGGGCTGCCGTGCCCGTGGACATCGAGGCCACGGTGCAGGCGCGGGTGGCCGCGACCATGGCGGCTGTGCCCACGGCAACGGCGACGCCAGGGCCAGAGGCGCGGGCGCGGGAGGTCTGCACCCTCTTCGCGGCGCTGGACGACGAGATAGAGCGCCGTCTGGTGACCTATGACGAGGCCCGGGCGCGGCTGCGGCCCATCTACGACCTGGCCCGGGGCACGCACCGGCTCCTGGAGGGGGCCACGGAGAGACTGCTGCGGGAGGCCACCGAGGGCCTGGACCTGGACGGCGCGCGGGCATGGGCGCGCACCGTGTGCCGGGAATTGGCGGGAGGCTGACATGGCGACCAGCAGGCTAGAGGTCCTGCTCCGGCTGCGGGACGAGGCCACAAAACAGCTCACCACATTCGCCGACCGGCTCCGGAAGCTCCAGCAGCCGGTGCCGGACATGTGGCGCGCTCTACTGCTGGTCCTGCACCGGGCTGGTGTCCGGCCGGCACATGCCAGTGGCCTTGGGTATGAGCGCTACATGCGCCATACCCCGTGCGCCGCTAGCCAGGCCCTGGCCCGGCTGGCGGGCAACGTCTGCTCCCGGCGCAGGGGCCGGCCGGTGTCCCACCTGGTATACTGCTGGGCTGCTGCCGCAGGATGTGCCTGGCCTGCTCTGGCGGGCGGGAGCACTACCTGGTGACGGAAGTGTTCTGCGCGTCCCGCGAGGCCGTGGCGGCCCTTACGTGCCAGATAAGTACCCGGTGCCCTGGGCGCGGTCAATAAACCAAGGAGGACAACTTATGGTCTACGGCATGCAGCTAGTATTAAGGCTACACCACGATAGCGACGATGCGGCCTACAGGGACGCTATGCAGCTCCTGGCGGAGCTGGCCAAGTCCCACGATGTGTACGCCGCCGTTGTGCAGTACCCGGATGGCAAGCCCATGCTGATACACGAGAAGGTGGACCGGGAGTTCGACGCGCAAAAGTTCCTGGACTGGCTGGAAAAGAGGCTGGAGTCCACACCGCCCGACGACGCCTAGGCGATGGCCGGCCCTGGAGGCCCAGGTCCTCGACCAGGTGGGTGAGGGCATCCCAGAGCTCCGGGGGGTGGGCACGGCCGACGTCTTGTCGCCCAGCCTGTCCAGGGTGCCCTTCAGGCCCCCATGGGGCCGGACGGTGGCGCACCGGAGGACAGGTCTATCCCCAGGTGGTACCACACAGGCCACTACCGCGTGGGAAGACTGCTAGACCTCGAAAGGGGATGGTAGCCCGTGCCGGGCAAATTTGATTCTGACCACGTCCAGGGAGGTGGACATGACCAGGACAGTCCCTCACACCCTTGTGTGCACCGTAGGCACCAGCCTGTTTTACCCTAACCTGGAGTCCCTGAAGACAGAGAGCGCCAGCGACCCTCCACTGGGCCTCCTTTACCAGGCCTACCGGCGGAAGGACTGGCCACTGGTGGCCCGCCACCTGCTGCAAAGGCAGCCTCAGGAAAGGGTCTGCGGCGCGGAGATAAACTCCATCGTGGACCTGGTGGACAGGGGCTATGTGCAGGACAGGGGCCGCGTCCATTTCCTGTACTCGGACACCGACGACGGAGAAGCCATATCCCAGGTGCTGGAGCACTACTTCAGGGAGAAGGGCTGGCAGGTGTCCAGGGAGCGGATTGAGGGCCTCAAGGACAGCGACCCCAGGAGTTTCCGCACCAGTGGCCTGAGGAACCTGGCCAGGCGGCTGAGCGCCAGGGTGAGGGAGTACGGGCCAGACTGGTGCGCCATCAACGCCACAGGGGGCTACAAGGCCCAGATCGCCATCGCGGTGCTGCTGGGCCAGGCCCTGGGTGTGCCGGTCTACTACAAGCACGAGCGCTTCAATGAGATAATCCCCTTCCCGCCCATGCCTGTGGCCCTGGACTTCGGCCTGTGGATGCGCTACAGCGGCCTCCTGGCCACCCTGTCACGTCCCGGCTCCCTTGTAGCATGGGAGGGCTTCCAGGAGGACTGGGATGAGCGGTTGGAGCCGCTGGTGGAGCGGGTGCAGATAGATGGGGTGGAGTACATCGCCCTGTCGCCAACTGGCCAGATCTTCCACGAGACCTTCCGGTACCGCTTCCTGAAGCACCGCGACAGGGTGCTGCCGCCGCCAGCCCTGCCTCAGGAGAAGGCGAGGCGGCCCAACCTCGGCCAGCACGGCTACGGCCAGGCGCAGCCTGTCATTGAAAGTCTCCTTGGCCGTATCCTGCGGGAGAAGCCCTATGTCCGGGCCTGCAACACCTGGTACTGGAACCCTGACCTTGCTGAACACAACCGCTTCAGAATGGGCCGAGGGGAAATAGAGGGCATTTATTCCAACGGCAAGTGGTGTGTGAAGTTTGAAGTGATAACTACCGCCAGGAGCGATGGGGAGAAAGAGGCGGCCATGGCCGACCTCAACGAATGGCTGGAGGAAGCCGGAGATGTGTAAAGAGATGCTAGACCAGACGCGACATTCCATGAGGCCCGCAAAGCCTGTCCGACATTGAGTAGTTGTTCTAGCCCCTTGCGGAGAGGGGCGGGGCATCTTGTTGTATTCTGAGCTGCACATATTGACACTAGTGTGAGGCTGAGGTACGCTACGGTCGTAATCCAAAACCACACAGGAGGTCTAGGGATGGCGATTTTCCGAGACACCAGAGAACAGTTGAAGGGCTGTCTGAGGCGGGACCTGGCCCTTCCCCAGGGAGAGGTCGCAGAGGCTATCCTGACGGCTGTTGTCTTCTGTGTAAACCAGGGATACGCGGACATGACGCCTGTCCTGGAGAAGTACAGGCACCTGGTTTGCCCTCTGGACGGCAAGCTGCATCGGAACACCGATTGCGACCAGAAAGTAAGGAGCAGCAAGGAGTAGGTCACAATGGAGCGTGAAGGTTTCTACTTTCCGTCGAGGGACAACGGCAAGAGGTCAGACAAGTACTTCCGGTTCTTTGGCCCCTTCGCTGACCAGGCGCAGTGCGATCGGTTCGGCTGCTTCCATGCCGGGACCGAGACGTATGTGGCGTCCTGGTGGGAACAGGCGCTCATCCAGCAGGCCGAGAAGGACCCTGGCAGTGTCGAGGCTGTCAAGGGCGCCAGGAAGGTGCGCTTCCTGCACCAGGAGTTTGCCGACTACCGGGGCAAGAAGTTTGTCGAGGTGAGGAAGTTGGTGGAGGGTAATGCCCCTGTCCATATTGAGACTGTGAAGCCGGTGTCTGTGGAGCAGCCTCCGGTCGAGCTGATGGAGCAGCCGGCCAAGCCAGCGGATGAGGATGGCGTGGAGCGTGTGACAGCTTACAGGTGTGTTGAGTGCGGAGCCATCAGCGAGGACTACGTAGAGAAGCTCTACGAGTGCCCCAATTGTGGCACTCTGTTCACCCGTGACAATTCTGCCGATGGCATGAGTCACCGGTGCCCCGATTGCGGCAAGTTCGGGTCGAAGATAGCTGACACGGCCTGTGCCGAGTGCGAGCAGGGTGAAGCCGAGGAGATAGAGGCTTTCAGGCACGATGCCTGCGAGGAGCTGCACGAGACCCCTGACGAGTTGCGCTCCTGTGAGAGCGAGTCCTCTGAGGGGCCTGCTGCCCCGCAGGAGAAGTCCCTTGAAGGGTTCAGGGTTGGCGACAGGGTCGTAGCCAGGGAGGAGGTTGCGTTGCACTCCAATGGCCTCCCTGACGAGCCAGGCAGCGAGGAATGCCGCGGCCCTGCACAGGTAGTCGCTGTCGGTTCACGGTATCTGGGTCTGCGGTGCCTGGTACACCAGAGCGACTGGCTGAAGTCCCCGTCTGATCTTGAGAAGGTGTCCGATGGAGCGTGAGTTTGCCGTGGTCCTGAAGGATGAGCTACATGGTGCCACCCTCTTGACCCCAGTCTGCACTGTGTTACGATTCGATTCGGCGGACTTCCAACAACAGACAAGGAGGGTTCCAATGAAGGGGAAGTTCCTGAGACAGGACGCTGAGAGAGCCGGGCGTCGTGTGATGGAGCGCCTGAGCCCCGTGTGTGAGCAGATGGAGATAGCTGGAAGCGTGCGCCGGCAGGTGGACGTTGTGGGTGACGTGGACATAGTGGCCAGCGCCTCTGACATAGCAGGGGCCATGTCAGTGCTGAAGGCTGAGTTTGGGGCCCCGGCGGGGGCCAATGTCCAGGCCCAGGTGCAGGTGGACGGCGTGTCTGCGGATGTGTGGTTTGTGCCGCCGCAGAGCTATGGTGCTGCCCTGCTGTTTACCACAGGGAGCGCCCTCTTCAATATCGGGTGCAGGACAATGGCGAGGGACCTGGGCTTCAAGCTGTCCCAGTACGGCCTGTACGAGAGGGGGACCGACAAGCTTGTGGCCTCCAGGTCTGAGCAGGAAGTCCTCGAGGCCCTTGGCCTGAAGTGGGTGCCGCCGGAGAAGCGCAGTGTGCAGACGTTCCAGGAGTTCTGGAAGCTGATTGATAGTATGAGGCTTCGAGACTGACAACCTGTGGGAACGCCTGTCTGTAGTTGGCGGTGGCAGGTACAGTCTCTGATGTCCAGTTGAACGGGAGTGGTGCCATGACCATGACCCAGAGGCGGTTTGTGGTGAAAGCCTCGGAGTTTGAGGCGTCCTGCGACTGCGATGACTTCATGCGCCACAGTGATAGGGAGCAGACGCAGGCCGAGTTCGAGCAGAGGGCTGAGCGCAGCAAGCAGGTGAACGTGGGGAGCATAGCGGCCCGGTACGGCACCGTGGTTGTCCAGACGCTTACGGTGGACAGGAGAGGGAGCAGGCTCCACGAGGTTATCCTGTCCAGGGGCGATGGCTTCCCGTGGGTGTGCAAGCACATCATCAGGGCCGTGCAGACCATCGCCTTGATGCCCGACCGTGGCTCCAAGGCAGTGATGTTTGACCACCAGGAGGCGAAGACGTTCGCTCAGAAGGTTGGTGGCCTGGTAGCCACCGTGAATGGTGCCTCTGTTGTTGGTTGGGTGTCCAATTGAGCCTCCGATGTAGCAAGTGCGGGAACGTTGCCCTTGGGTTTGCGTCCGAGGGGGACAGGTGTTTCAGCGGCAAAGGGCGGAACAGGTGCAATGGCCTGCTGCTGGCCTTTGAGGATGCTCCCCAGAAGAAGCCTGTCGAGGTTCCGGCCCCCACGGTGCCTGAGCAGCCTGCCGTGCCTGTCCTTGTAGAGGTAGAGTCCCATGCCCTACCAGAGGCCAATGGGTATCACGACGTTGACGAGCTGGTGGACGCTGCCCCTGTCAGTCTCGATGGCCCCCTTGCTGACCGTCGGGCTGCCGTGAAGCTGGCGCGGCAGGTGATGGAGGACAGAAAGGCAGGCAAGGTCCCCTCTGCTGAGACGCTGGAGACCATACGTAGCCTGTTCCGCGACCTGGGGAGCATCTACAGGCCGGAGCGCGGCTTCCCTGACATGGCCAGGGCCAGGGAGAAGCACAGGGGCCAGTTCTTCACGTCCACCGCCGTTGGCCGGCTGATATGGGACCTGGCTTGCCCTCCAGATGGAGTTAGAGTGCTGGAGAGTTCGATTGGGTCTGCGAACCTCATTCCATACCCGGACCGCTGCTTCGTCACTGGCATAGACGTGGACAGGGAGTCGGTGATTGTCTCCAGGGCCTTGCTGGGCCCCAACCACTGCGTCATCGTTGATGAGCTTCAGCACCACAAGTTCAGGGAGCAGTTTGATGTCGTGGTCGGGAACCCGCCCTACAGCGTCTCCGTAAGGGACAGGGCCAAGCTGTGGGCCAGGTCTGTCGGGTGGGATGGCTGGGGCCGGGCAGAGCTGGTGTGGCTGGAGCAGGCTGCCCTTGCAGTGACGAAGCCCGGCCTGGTGGCTGCCGTGTTGCCAGTGGGTGTCTATGAGACGATGACGCCCAGGTTCGTTGACTGGCTAGAGGGCCACATGCACCTCGTGGCTGAGGTCATTTTGCCGCGCCGAGAGGCGCACGTCTTCAGCCAGTGGCCGGTGAGCCTCTACCTGTGGGTTGCCGGTGCGCCGCGGTCTGAGACCATTACTCTTGAGTGCCCGTCCCTGTCTGGCTGGCTGGACAGCCCTGAAGCCCAGGACCTCAGGGGGCGTCTTGGCCGGCTCCTGGAAGGTCTTTGCCCAAAGAAGCACGAGGGGCCGCTGGTTATAAGGCCCTACCAGCCAGTCAAGGAGAAGAGGGCTGGGGATGCAGTGCTCCCTGAAGCGGAAGTTGACCACGTGCTGGTCCGCGTTGTCAATGGCCGTTTGAAGCTTGTCCCCAACGGGCTTGGCGCCCAGGCGAAGCTGGCGCTCATCAGGCTAGAGATGGGTGAGCGGTATGACAGGAAGCAGGAGAAGCACATCTGGGAGTGGGATGAGCTATTGCAGGGCCCGGCGCTCTTGTCCATAGGCAAGGTGATGTACCGCCTCTGGCTTTATGGAGTTGGGGCGGATGTTGATGGGCCGTCCAGGCGGTGGCTCGTGCGCCGTCACAAGTGGTTTAAAAGGCAGGTAGCCAATGTGCCCAGATGGGTGTTCAGAAAGAAGGTCGCCGTTGAAGCAGGTAGTGTCGTACCTTTTCGCCGATGCTCTCAGGGATGCGGTCAATGATGAGTTGGACAAACGCGGGGGCTGACCATGAAGAGCTTTAGCGTTCCCCTGACCAGAGAGCAGGTTGAGACCTTGCTCGTGGCCCTGGAGTGGTACGCCGACGACCGCCGGGAGGCAGCCAAGTACATGACTGGCCCTGATAGGGCTGCCCAGGAAGCCGCTGCCAACACCGCGGACGGGACAAGGGCCTTGCTTGAGGGGTTGCTCCCTGCCTCCGGGTCGGGTGAGGAGTGAAAACCAGGAGTTGATGGCTCATGACGACTGCTGGCAATTGGGAGTGTCTGTACCAGGACGGCCTTGACTCCCAGTACCATGAGTTGGTCCTGGAGGCCCGGAAGAAGGCGTTGAGGCTTGGCCTTGACCAGTGGCTCTGGCCCTTCCAGTTGGAGGATGTTGTGAGGGGTAGTCTCAAGAGAAGCCTGCTGCTGGCGTATAACATGGGGCTGGGGAAGAGCAGAGTGAGCATAGCCCTGAGCATGATGTATGGCTCGGAGCATACGCTTGTGGTGGCTCCAAAGCGCCTGTGGGGGGAGTGGGTGAACGAGGTGCGCCATCTTGGCTTGCTGTCTGACTTTCAGATTGTGGAGTCCCTGGCAGATGTCAGGAATCTCCGCAAGCTGAACCTGGTGAGCCTGAGCGACCTGTGGCGCATTCCCAAGGACTCGCCTCACAGGTCTAGCGGGCAGGCCAACTACAGGATGCGTGAGAGGGGAGATGGCGAAGTCAGGATAATGGGCCTGCGGCACAGCCTGGCGTGGTACTTGAGGAAGCGATGCCAGACGGTGTTGGTGGACGAAGCCTATACCATGAAGGATATGACCACGCACCAGTCCCGGGCAGTCCATTTTCTGAAGGCCAAGCACAAGGTGCTGCTGACCGGGACGCCTGTTCGTGGCTATCCGAACAACATCCTGGCGCTGTTGAACTGGGCCTTTGGGAACGGCTCTGACATCTGGCCTGACTACAGCTTCTACACCGAGGGAGCTGTGCAGCGCTTCCTCGACCGTTTTGGCGTTTACTGTTTCTATGACGACCAGCACAGCCGCACCGCGTCCAGTGGCAAGAAGAAGCTCCTCCCGAAGATCAAGGACCCCGAAGGGTTCCAGGCGATGCTGGCTTCCAAGATGGTACGCCGGCTGAATACGGAGCCTGAGGTTGTGAAGTCTGTCAGGATTCCCGTGCCAGAGCTGCACTACGAGCCGATTGAGATGGACAAGCGCCATGCCGCTGCCTATGACAAGGTGCTGAGGGACTTCCGGTCCTGGTGGATAGAGGCTGATAGAAAGGCGATGGAAGAAGGTAGGGGCATCAACCAGAAGGAAATCCTGGTGAAGTTGACGGCGCTCATTGGCTGTGCCTCCTTTCCCCAGTTGACTGACGAGGAGTGGCGTTCCTCTGGTGCGCCCACGTCCAAGCAGAAACGGGCGCTGGAGCTGGTGGATGGCTATGTGAAGGAGGGGCGGAAGGTGATTGTGCTGTCCCGCAGTGTGGAGGGCGCCAGGTGGACTTTTGGGCAGATAGAGGCCAGGGGGTACATGCCCATCTACGTTGATGGGAGCGTGTCGCTGGAGTGGGACAGGCGCAGTTGGACTTCCAGGAGGATGCAGCGCCTCTCAGCGTTCCGCGAGTCCGCTACGCACCGGGTGCTAGTGGGCACGACGCCGGCCCTGGCGGAAGGGTTGAACATCCCTGAAGCCTCGGTGGTCATCTTCATGGACTACGACTGGGTGCCTTCGGTCATGGCGCAGGCGTTCAGCCGGGTCCTCAGGCCCCAGCAGAAGTGGGACGTCCACGTGCACTTCCTGACCTGTCGGGGGACGATTGAGGAGTACATGGAGCTGCTGTGCGATTGCAAGAGGCGCTCCATCGCCGAGGGGCTTGACTACGAGGAGTACGACTTCAGGCTTGAGGACTTGCCTGACATCCGTGTTTATGCTCAGGCCCTGGTCACGGGGCAGGATGTCATGGCCCGGTTGCAGCGCAAGAGGAAGCTGGTCAGCGCTTCAGGCGCGCCAATAGCGGACATTGAAGAGGAGTGAACGTGTCCTGTAGGCGCCTGTGGGCCTTACTGTGGAAAGAGGGTTGGCAATCCAATCACCCATGAGGCTGTGACTTTTTGCAGGCCAGTGCAGGCCAGGGGGCCGTAATTGTACGCTTTCAGGGTGGCAGAACGGAATTTGTCGGTCAGCGTGCGCGATGGCCGTAACGTTCAGGGGCGGCTGCTCAGTTACTATGCCTGTCCTGTGTGCAAGTTTCCCATGAGATTTATGGCGGTCTTTGCCGGGCATGATGAGGCCCTCAGGGCAGAGAAGAACTTCGAGGCCAGCTATTGGCTGAAGCTACAGGTGAGCGGGAGCTTTCTAGCAGGGTCAACCGGCGGCGATACCCATGCCAGGGGTACAAGCGTGTGTTCCCGGGTGCTCTTTGTAGGCACAGACCGGGAGCTTGCGCTGCGTGTTCTGAAAGCCCTTCACGCCGACGCCAGCGACATGGCTTTGCTCAAAGGGCGTGTGGACATGACGGTGCTGGACGGAGTTGATAGAGTTGCTGACCAGGTGGCCTCCGGCAACCCTCCGGTGCTGGTGGTAGACCGTGGTTACCTCTGGGACCCTGAGTCTGCCCTTGGAGGCTCCATAGGGCTTCAAGAGGGGTACGAGTCCTGGCGGGAGCGCCGCAGAAGGTTGTCCAGTAGGCTCATTGGCATGGTATGCAACAAGTCCTAATTCGCGTATCATTATTTGACATCTGTTGTTGTCTGTGGTATGCTACGTCCGTAATCAAAAAATCACCACTGGAGTGATGAGATGAGGAGTGAGACGCTGGTGTCCTTGATGAAGGAGCCCGAGCATCCGAGCGTGGCCTTTGAGTTGCTCTCCGACGTGTATGGGAGGGCTGTAGTCGAATACAGGAAGGCGCTCGAAACGCTGAAGGAGTTCGGGATTCCCAGGGGTGAGCTGGAGAGGCTGATAAAGGCCGGGAACGTGGCGTGTCTGTAGGAGGTCGAGATGCTGTTTTCACCCATGCTGGCACATGCTGCCAAGGACGAGGCCGCTGTCCTGTCTGACCCGGTGTACGTCGCAGAGAGGAAGTACGACGGGCACCGGGGGATGCTGGAGTTGATGGACGAGGCCCATCTCTATTCCAGGCTGGGGCATGACCGGATAGGCGATGCCCCCTTCCTGAAAGAGGTACGGGCCAGGGGGCTTGTGCTGGACGGCGAGCTTGTGGTCCCTGGAGGGACCAGCAGCGATGTTGCTGACCTGGCGAACAGGGACAAGCTGGTGTACATTGCCTTCGACGTGCTGGTGTCCAACGGGGAGAAGCACATTGGCCAGCCTTACTCTGTCCGGCGCAGGATGCTGGAGAAGGTCGTGGCTGCCCTTGCCCACCCGCGTTTGCAGTTGTCTGAAGTATCTGATCGTCCCAGGGAGCTGATGGACGTGGTGAAGGCCGAGGGCGGTGAGGGGCTGATGCTGAAGCGGCTGGACGCCGTGTACTCCCCCGGCAAGCGTAGCTGGGCCTGGGTGAAGTTGAAGGTGTACAGGACTGTCTCTGTGATCATCACCAGCGCCGATGCAGAAGTGACGCCCTGGACTGTCCGGCCAGGGCAGTACGGCACGGACGGCGTGTTCTACCCCGAAGGGAAGAGGTCGAGCACCTACCGTGCAGGGTTTGTTGGCCTCACCTACGGGTTCTGGATTGATGGCGCCCCTGTGAAGGTCGGGTCTCTTGGTGTCACAGGGCCGAAAGAGGAGATGGAGAAGCACGTGGGGAAGGTGGCTGAGGTAAAGCACTATGGCCAGTACCCCAGGACCTTTGCCCTGCGCCATCCCCAGTTTCTTGGCTTCCGGGACGATGTGCGGCCTGAAGACTGCGTGCCAGGCCAGGAGTAGCGAGCAGATGTTGAACGAGCAGCAGAGACTGGCGGTAACGGCTGACCCGAATGTGCCCGTCATTGTTGTGGCAAGCCCTGGCTCTGGCAAGACAAGGGTCTTGACGGAAAGAGTGGCCTTTCTTGTCCGCGACTGCGGCGTTAGCCCTGGGGGCATCCTGGTGACAACGTTCACCAAGAGGGCCGCGGACGAGATGAAGGAGCGGCTTGTTCTCCTCATCGGCGATAAAGTCGCGGACTTGCGCATCGGGACCATTCACTCCGTCTGCCTGAAGATTCTCTCTGAGGAGCGCAAGTCGAAGCCGGTCATTGAGGAGTACGAGCAGAAAAAGGTGCTCCAGGACATCCTGGGGTACAAGAGAATGGCCTGGGACGTGGGCTGGAGGTATCCCCTGGGGTGGATACTCAAGGCCAAGGCTGCGGCCATAGCGGCCAAGGACTCTGAGTCGTGGTTCCTGGAGAAGCTGTTGGCCCTGTGTGGCAACAGGTGGCAGGCCATGGACCTGTCCCAGAAGCTGTCCCAGTGCTACCGCCTGTATGAGACTGAGAAGTCGCACCTGGGCAAGATGGACTTTGCTGACATGCTGCTCTGGGTCCAGCTTGCCCTGAACGATGATGCCTTCCGGGCGAAGTGGCAGAAGCGGGTGCAGCACGTGCTAACTGACGAGTGCCAGGACACGAGCAGCCAGGCCTTCGGTATCTTGAGAAGGCTTGCGGAACCTGAAAGGCGGTTCTTCGCAGTGGGTGATCCAGACCAGTGTATCTTGGAGGGTGAGAGGGTTCTTACTCCCGATGGTTATGTTCCGATAGAGCAGGTCAGAGAGGGCGACCTCGTTGTTTCTGCCTCAGGCCAGGGTCGTACTGGCCCAGCCCGGGTGGCCGCTGTCAAGTCCTCCTACCAGGCTACAAAGGTGGTTGAGATAGTAACCGAGCGTGGTCATAGAGTAAGGGCTACTCATAATCATGTGGTGTTTGCGTCGCCCTATGGCCTCACTCATAGCACGGCTGGGAGCCGAAAGCACTATGTGTACCTGATGTGGAGGCCGGACAAGGGTTACCGCATTGGCTACAGTAGCATTCCTTTCACCCGTTCAAATGGTGACCACGCCCATAAGGTCTGGTTGCTATCTGCCTTTGACAGTCAGGACGAAGCGTTGTTCTATGAAACGCTGTGGAGTACGCGGTATGGAGTGCCCCAGGAAACGTTCTTCTATCGGCGGCGTGGTGGCCTTGTCCAGTCCTGGCTCGATAAGCTTTTTGAAGAGCTGAAGGAGAGCAGTACTGACGGGGCAAACACCCTGGCCGCTGACCTTGGTGTCGACCTTCGTTACCCGCACAGGGTTCCGCAGAACGTAGGAGGGAGAGCGGTAGCTTACCTGACTATGTGCGCGGATGAATCGGCCCACTTGTTATCGTTAGAGTCCTCAGCGCCTGAAGTAGTGGAAAGGTTTGGGCGTCGTTATCGTGTGCAGCGCGTAGACTACGCTGATTTGAAACCTGCGATGGACCTGATAAGAGAGGTCGGTGGCGAAATCAGCCTCAGGGGTAACTTTGTGTCTCGTTCCTGGCACAGTGGTAGAGTCACACCATTCATGGGTATGGCAGCCGGAAACGTCCTCCCCGGTATGCTGGTGCCCGTTGTGGAGAATGGTGAAGTTGTTGCTGACGTTGTTGTGGAGGTCAAGAAGCAAGACCGAGAGGTTCATTCCTATGATCTCCAGGTGGATAAGCTAGCGAACTATGTTGTGGGCGGCGTGGTCGTCCACAACAGTCTTTTCCGCTGGAACGGCGCTGACCCCGACCACAACATCTTCGGGTTCAAGGAGTTCTTTCCCGATGGTCTCGTGCTCCCTCTGGAGGTCAACTACCGCTCCACCCAGGCCATAGTGGACGTGGCCAACATGGCCATACAGGGCAACTATGTCCTTGCGGACAGGGAGCGTCTGAAGTTCAAGAAGGCTGTCCGGCCCAGGCCGGACGCCCCTGAGGGCAAGCCTGTTGTCGTCCAGGAGTGTGCTGACCCTGAGGAAGAGGCCCGGTTGGTCACCGAGAACGTGCAGTCCCTGCTGGAGAATGGGCGTCAGCCGGCGGACATCTACGTGGTGTACAGAGTCAACAGCCAGTCAAGGGCTATAGAGGACGCCTTTCTGAAGGCGAGGGTACCCTTCGTGGTGCAGGGCAGTCTGGGGTTCTATGACAGGGCCATGATCAAGGACATGCTTGCCTACCTTGCCCTGGTGGACGACGAGAGCAACAACGAGGCCTTCGAGAGGGTGTGCAACATCGCGTCGTCCCGCTTCTTCAGGCCGACCAGGGGCTTCGGGGCCAAGTGGAAGGCTGAGTGCTCCGCGCTAGCCAAGGGACACGGGACCTCGATGTGGCAGGCCATGCTGATCATGAGAAGCCATGCCAGCAAGTTTTACCAGGAGTCCATCACCGACTTGGTGCGCCTGATAGAGGATGTCCGGGCGCAGGCCGGCAAGGACCCGAGGATGGCCGTCTCCCTTGTCAGGTCCCTGTGCTATGACTCGTACCTGTTGAGGAACGAGGGTGTGGACATAGAGCAGGCCATGGACAAGGGCCTGTTTGACAACCTGGAGGAGCTGGCCAACGCTGTTTTCCAGTTTGGCACCATCGCCGAGTTCCTGGCCCATGTGAAGGAGATGCAGGAGCTTCAGAGGCAGCACCAGAAGGAGAAGATAAACGCGGTCGTGCTGACCACCATCCACCGGGTCAAGGGGCTGGAGCGGCCTGTTGTCTTCGGCATCGGCATGGCCGAGAACATCCTGCCGCACCGGTTCGCCCTGGAGGGTAACAGCTTTGACCAGGAGACGAAGCTGCCCATTGAGAACTTGAGTGGCCTGGCGGACGAGCGTTGCGCGGCCTTTGTCCTGGTGTCCAGGGCCAGGGAGGAGCTGTACCTGAGCTATCCACTGACATACCGTGGCAAGCCGGTGGAACCCTCCAGGTTCCTCTACGAGATGGGGCTTCTCAGGGAGGATGTCAAAGAGGTTGACACTGTAGCTGACTAGTGCTATGCTTGCACTAATCAACCTGCAAGGAACGCCTTTTGACATGATTGAGGTCCACTCGGTGGTCAAGAAGATGCTCGGCCCAAAGTGGGTAGCCAGGGACGAGGCCGGCGTTGAGAGATGGGTCACTGAGAAGAGCGAGTTGCTGCCTCCGCTGCTGAAGGAGATATTCCGGGAGGTGGTGGTAGAGGGGCGTGACCCCCATGCCGTGGCTGAGTCCCACGGGATTGCCTGGGCAACGGTGCGGGGCCGCGTGGCCCGAGGCTTCGAGATTCTGGGCGTGCTTGCCAAGGCACTGCCCAGGGAGGAGTTCAACGCCCTGTTTGCCTCCATCTTCGAGTACCAGTTCGGGGATGAGGTCACGACTCCGGAGTTGACCAGGGCGTTGCTGGGTAGGTACGATAGACGCTCCACCCAGGTAGTGGCTGGCATTTGGCTGCCTGCCGCTCAGGCTGGCAAGCTTGACCTCCCCCTGCCGGAGAAGAAGGGGAAGTCCTGGACATGGACCAAGGAGCAGGCTGAGGCATGGCGCAAGTGGTATGCAGAGCGCGAGGAGTCCATAGATGTTGATGAAGCCGTCACAGAGGCAAGGGAGTAGCTCAGAAGCTGAGGGGCAGCCTGGGGACACCTACTTTAGCGGTGTCTCGTACAAAGATGGCGTGTGGAAGCTGGAAGTCACCGAGCTGCACGTGAGTGCCCGGATAAGCAGGGGGGAGTACAACAGGAACCAGGTCTACGGCCATGTCAAGGCTTCGCCCGCTGTCCCTCTTGTGATAGAGTTCCGTGCTGAGAATACCCTGGAGGGGTTGAGGCATGTGCTGGAGTCCTTGCAGAGCCTTGTGACTGATGTTGTCTGTAGCAAGGCGGACGAGTTCAGCGAGTCGTTAGCCCGGGAGGTCTCAGTCAAGACCCCGGTGCGGACTATCGAAGCTGTGGAGCCTGGAGTGCGGCCTGGTTTGAGCGCTGTAGGCCAGGAGCCTACAGAGGAAGATTTTTAGGAGGAGACGCAGTGGGTAAGCTTAGCGTTACCGACAGGTTTCAGGCGCAGGCTGGCGTTTACGACGTGCGGTTTGCAGGGTTCTCGTCCCGAGACGAACAGGGGCCTGTGGCCAGGGCCACTGACTTTGGCATGCGGGTGTACATGAACTTCGAAATCGCGTCTGGCCAGGAAAGCGGGGAGAGCGTGCCGTGTGGCTGCGATCCAGATGATGGGCTTGCGGGATGGTGCTTTGTGTTCTCCGGCAAGCCGCCTCAGTCCAATGACTTGCTTGCCATAGAGAAGCAGATGAAGACCAGCAAGGTGGTGAAGGTGCTGGTCAACGACAAGGGCTGGGTGCAGGGGGTCTTTGTGCCCAAGGGCACCTACCTGGCGAAGTTCGTCCGGTTCTCCAACCGCGATGAGGCGACCGGCGCTCCCACCTGGGTGTCCAAGGAGTTCAACGGCGAGGAGCGCAAAATGGTGTACTGGCAGTTCGAGGTGGTGGCTGGCGACCTGGTGGGCGTGAGGATTCCTGGCAGTTGCCGGTATGCCATCAAGAGGACTGGCGACGACATGGAGCTTTCCAACCGCTCCAGCATGTACTCCTGGCTGGTGGCCTGCGGCGTCGTCTTCGAGAAGCTGCCGGAGTTCAAAGACCCCGACAATCTGTTGCCTGAGTTCGAGGCCATGATGCAGAGGGCCGGCGTCCTGCTCAGCATCCAGGTTGGCGACAACGGGTGGGTCTCTGGCGGCCAGACGGCCATTGCTCCCGCTCCACAGGGAGTGTCTGTAGTGTCTCCTGCCCGTCCTGCTGTTGGGCCCTCAGAGAAGCCGATGGCGGAGTTGTACACCCTGGCCAAGCTCCTTGCCCTGATTGGTGAGAAGGCCGAAGCGCTGGGCTTTGATGGTGCAGTGGCCGATGGCGCTTTGACCGATGCTGGCAAGAAGTTTGCTGCCCAGTACATAGCGCCCTTCTGCGCCGAGCGGGGAATCCCACGGTCGTTCAAGGCCATGTCCGCTGCGAACATTCAAGAGCTGATGGGGCACCTTGAGGGCTTGAAGGCCGATGAGTTCTAGGGTCCTCAGCTATGAGGAGTTTGATGAAGTCAGTGAGAGGATACGAGCAGGCGAGGATGTTCCTGGCGCTCTGTGGCTTGGCCTGCCGGCGCAGACCCCTGACGGCCAGAAGCGTGAGAGTTCCTGCGTGTACAGCGAGCTTACGCACAGTGGCCGGGACTGGCTTGGCCTGTCTCGCTGTCTGAAGCAGGTACTCTACAGTTGCGACGGGTGCTTCAGGTACACTGACAAGCCCTTCTATCGAGAGGTCCCGTAGGTGAGCAGTGCATGCTGCGTATTGTGGACTGGCCTGAGTACTCCCCTGATGAGCTCAAGGCCAGGGTGGACTTGCGCGCCCTGGTTGCTCCTGAGAAGCCCATCAGAGGGGATAGGCCGGTCAAGGTATGGTGCCTCTGGCACGAGGAGCACAAGGCGCCTAGCCTGGCCGTTTGGGCTGACCGGATGCACTGCTTCGGCTGCGGCAGGTCTATGGACCTCATTGACTTTGTCATGTGGAGGGAGGGCATTGACGACTACCATCAGGCGCTGGCAGTGGTTGCCGAGAAGTATGTCGGTAGCGTGCCTTTGCCACCGCCGAAGCGGGAGAGGGTTGTCCATGCCCCCTCGCCGCTGTCCGCGGACATCGCGGAGTACTACCATTGCAGGCTTGGCAAGCGCCGTGAGTGGTTCCGTCAGAGGGGCCTCCTGGACGAGACCATTGACCGGGAGAAGCTGGGGTATGAGAGACAGGCTTTCACCATTCCTGTGTGGTCGGCTGACGGCAAGCTATTGACCATACGGTACAGGAGGGATGACGAGGCTTTAGGTGAGAACGCGGAGACGCGGTCCAAGTACTGGGGGATTCAGGGCCGCAACGGCCCCCTGCTCTACAATGCCAGCGCCCTGGACATGGTGAGTGACGCCGGCTTTGTAGTGATATGTGAGGGTGAGCTGGACGCCCTCAGACTGGTACAGGAGGGGATTCCTGCTATCAGCTCCACCGGAGGAGCTGCGACCTTTGACAGCGACATGGCCAGACAGGTGAAGCTTGCAGAGCCGCCTGTAGTCTATGTGGCCTATGACCAGGACCTGGCCGGGAGGCTGAATGGCGTCCGAGTCGCCAGGCTTTTTGGCTTGAGAGGGAGAGTGGTGCGATGGGACGAATCGTTAGGAAAGGATGTCACCGATTTCATGAGGCGCTACAGCGTGGACGACTTTTTGAAGCTGCTGCTGGCTGCCAGGGAGCCGCAGCGTATTGAGAATCCGTGGAAGAAGGAGGTCTGAATGGGTCGCCACGGGAGACAGTTGACCAAGAGCGACGTGCAGGAGGCTATTAGCTACGTAGTCCGGGAGCGCGAGGCCAGGCGGCGTGGGAGTGACATAGGCCGTCAAGACAGGGTCAGGGAGATGAACCGCGTCCTGGATATCCTTCGCTTCGCCGAGGGCATCTTCGAGCTTGTGGAGAGAGGGGCCAACGGCGAGCGAGTGAAGGAGTAGTCTTTGGACAAAGTCTTCAGGCCACAGGACTGGCTGCGAATGCAGCAGTACTTCACGCAGCAGTTGAGGGAGAGCAAGACCAGGCCCACGGCTTCTGAAGTGGAGGCAAGCATGGCCTCGCTGTGCGACGAGGTAGTCAACTACCTGCGCGGCTGGGTCATGATTGGCAAGAGGTCTGCCTTCGGCACTGGCTGTGTGCTGTACTGGATAGAGCAGCGATGGCAGGACCTTGACCCTCTCCATGCCCAGTACGAGAGCTTTCACGATTTCGCCGTCCAGGAGACTGGAGAGGACTACGCCACGTGGAGGATGAAGATAGCCATCTACAGGACGTTCATCCTCAATGAGAGCCAGGACCCCAGGATTGCTGAGCTTGGGCCAGAGCCATTCCTGGACGTGCCTGTTGGCAAGCTCCAGAAGGCCCTGGGAGCTATTCACAGGAAGGAGATGACTGAGGACAGATGGGCTGCGCTCCTGGACTCTAATGTAAACGACCGCCACTTTTACCACATTGTGAGTTCCAGGGCCCTGCCCAGTGGCAACAGTGAGTCCTCAGAGGGCGCTCTTGGGGACGGTCTCCGGGAAGAGTTCGTGCAGCATGGCGGCCCGATGAGGACCACCGTTTCCATGGACACTGGCAACGTGACCTTCTGGCCTGGCAGTTCTCAGGTGGGGATAAAGATAGGTTGGCTGGACGTTGTCACGCGGGATGAGCTTACCAGGCAGGCCGTGGACAGGATCATTGAGGCCGCAGAGATAAAGAGGGTCTCATGAGCCTTGACAAGGAGCAGCGCATTGCTGACCCCCGTGTGGTGGCCAGGGTCAGGGCCAGGGACCCTTACTGCCAGGTGTGCGGGCGTCCCAGGACTGACGTGCATCACATCAAGACAAGAGGCTCCGGCGGCGACGACGTTGAGGAGAACTTGATTGGCCTTTGCCGGGAATGCCATTCAAAGGCCCACAATGGTGAGGTCTCCAGGGAGAGGCTGTTGAGGGTGTTGAGGGACAAGTGGGGCTATGACGTCTGACCTGGCCTACGAGTGCTTCGCCTGGGAATCGGGCGGCAAGCGCCACGTGATGCTGAAGGCCAACCTTGCTGTCATGCCTTACGTGAGGCAGACCAGGCATACCAGGTGGCGTGGAGCTGCTGGTGAGAGGGCCAGGGAATACAACGAGTCTCAGGCCAGGATTAGAGATGTCGTAAAGGTCATCATGGCCAAGGAGGGGATTGAGCCCTTTGGGAATGTCAGACTGGGGTTCCAGTCGTGGTTCTGGTTGAGTCCGACCAGGGTCCTCCGCGGCAGCCGGCTGGTGACGGTTGATGACCCTGCCCGGTGTGACCTGGGCAACCTGGAAAAGGCCCTGGAAGATGCCCTGACTGGGGCCTTGTATCCAGACGATGTCAACATCTGGCGCAGAGGAGAGGGCTTCAAGGCCCACGGCACGGAGTCAGGTTTTGCAGTCCACGTTTGGGAGTTAGGAGATGAGGCGCATTTACGAATTCTATGGCTATCTGAATGTAGAGCAAGACTCGTTGAGAGTGACACGCAAGCCGCATCGCCCCAGAATGGGCGAGGTCCGGCTCAAGCTCGTGTTTGATGTGGAGTTGCCTGGCGACAGGGAATACATCTTGAACGCCAGGGTGTCGGTGCCTGCGCCCGAGGTCCTACAGATGGCTGCTGAGACTGATGAAACCAGCGGCGTTGCCTCCGGGGAGGACGGGGCGTGACCACTGGGCTTCTGGTCCATCCCGAGCTTAAGGTCGCCGAACGGTATTTGCAGCCTGGGCCTGATACCGACAATGTCAACAACATGGACATTGACTGGAGTACATGGAAGAAGGTTGAGGCTACAGGTGGGCTGCTGCCCGACCTGTGGTATGTGATGCCCAAGGGGCTGTTGACCAACTACTTCAGGTGGTACAAGGAGCGGGGGTCATGATGAAAGTCGTCTGTGACTCTGTTGCCATCGCTGACATGTTGAAGAGGCTGAGCAGCATCTCAGGCCCTTTGAGGAACGTGTTGCCCTTCAAGGGGGCCGTGCTGCTGGATGCTGGGGAGAAGCTGGTTGGGACCACGAGCGACATGGGTGATTTCGTTTCTATGAGCATAGAGGCCCAGACGCAGGAGGCCGGCAGGGTGCTTGTGCCATGCAGGTTCTTGAGTGATGTCCTGGCGTCTGTGGCGGAGCAAGGAGTGTCCATCTCCCTGGAGTCTCACGGCCATGACCTGAGCGTGGAGTGCCAGAATCAGGTTTTCACCCTCAAGGGGCTTGATGCTCAGGAGTTCCCTGACGTCTGGGACGTAGATGTGGAGCCTGTGCAGTTGTCCAGAGAGGTCTTTGACCGCGTCGTGCGCCAGGTTTGCCCCTTTGTGGCCCCTGACGCTACGCGTCCTGTTCTCGAGTCAGTGCTTCTCGATATTGTGAAGGGCGGGAAGATGAATTTCGTGGCCACAGATGGCTACAAGATGGCTGTCCTGAGCCTTGATTGCCCGGGCGATATGCAGGAGTCGGTCAAGGGACTTGTACCTGGAGCGAAGCTCAGGATGTTTGCCAGGCTCATTAGTGGCGATGGCCCCGTCAGTGTCGCCATCCGGGGAAACAGGGCAAAGGTATCATCTGGAGATGTCGTGTTCAGGATGGTGGGCGTAGTTGGGGGATTCCCCAGCTATGAAATGCTGGTCCCCAAAGGCCATGCCGTGTCACTGAAGGCAAGCCGTGGAGACGTGTTGAAGGCTCTCAAGGTGCTCATGGTGTCTGGAGACTACGTGCGCTGTGCTGTGAGTAACGGCCTGCCACCCCATGCTGTCCATGATGGTTGGCCGTAAGGACAAAGATGAGGCGTGGGCTGCTGGGGAAGTCTCTGTTGCCGTGGAGGGTGAGCCGTTCAACTTTGGCCTGAACGGACGCTTCCTTGAGCTTGGCCTTCGGTCCCTCAATGCTGAAGTAGTCTGTATCGAAGGCAACAGCAAGGGACAGCCCCTGGTTGTCAAGGGGTCGGGGGATGATTCGGTCAAGTACGTCATCATGCCCATCCTGGACCTGGAGTAGGATGATGCCGCACATCTCCAAGAGCCAGTTGGAACAGTTGATGTCCTGTCCGCGTCTGTACTACTACGAGCGGTTTGAGGGAGTGCGTCGCCGGGACTCGCTCGCCCTTGTAGTAGGGACATGCTACCACGGCGCCTGGGAGAGGTTCTTCAGGCACAAACTGGCGCATGGAGAAAACCTGCCTCTGGATGTGGTGAAGAGCGGCTTTGTTGACCAGTTCTGGGACAGTGTGAGGCAGGGACTTCAAAAGGGAGTGCTGAGTTTTGAGGCTGGGGATGACCAGAAGGAGCTGGAGATGGGCCTCCGGCTAGTGGAGGCTTACTTCCCGTATGCAGAGGAGATTGATCCCCTTGCTGTAGAGCAGCACTACGAGCTGTCCATTCCGGGGCATGACTGGACCATCTCCGGGTACATAGACCTGGTGTACAAGAAGTACCTGGTGGATGACGATGGGCGTCCACTCCTGGATGAGTTGGGCAGGCGCAGGTATGTTCCGGTAGTCGTTGACCATAAGACGGCGAATAGTGCCCCCTATGACCCCGGCGTAGAGGGCAGGTACGAGTCATGGCTGGCAGAGAACCGCTTCAACCCCGAGGCGATAGGCTACGCTCTGGCGTTCCGGGTGCTGTTCGGCCAGATGGAGGACAGGTTTGAGTACCACCATGTGACCAAGGCCAGGAAGCCGCGAGTTGTCATCAGCGCCATCAAGGTGGAGGACGTTCAGATAAGGTGGTACCTGGACCTTGCCGTGGAACAGATAGAGCGCATCAAGCGCGGCTTCTTCGAGCGCAACCTGACGTCGTTCAGGCACTCTCCGAAGCTGTGCCCTGCGTGGAACAGGTGCCATGGCCTGCTGGACGACTACGAGCCCCGGGGGAAGGTGAAAATCGTCTGACCTCTTTGGCAAATTTTGTGTGTCATTTATTGACATATTCGATAGCCTGTGCTACGCTACGATTGTAATCCAAAAACACCAAACAGGAGGCGAAGAATGGAAAATCAGATGAACAAGTCGGTGGAAAAAGTCACAGTTGACGATGTCTTGAAGGGATGCGGATGTCAAGTAATTGACCTGCTCGAGGATGGCAGCTACAGCGTCGTGAAGCTGGTGACGTGCCCGGTTCACGGGTACATCAAGCCTGACCCTGGACTGACGGAAGAACAGGGCCGCAGGATTGACGAGATTCTCTGGGGTAAGAGTAAGAGCCTGGACTAAGGAAAGGAGCCGAAGAGTATCGCTTGGGACGTCTGACCCAGGCGATACTGTATGTCTGTGCAGCGCTGCTACGCACAGACCTCACTCTGGCAAGCTGGGGGGTGTGAATGGACGTTCTGAACGACTTGAGGGACCGACGTTCCCAGTTGCAGATATTGGCCCAGATGATGGCCCAGGTGGGTAAGGAGTGTGAGGGCAACAAGATGGAGACGGCTGCGCGTAAGGCCTATGCAGCCGCCTTTGTGGCTATGGAGTGGATGGACCAGATAGACCAGGCCCTTGCTGTCCTGTCCGGGAATGTCACCCGTGAAGTGCGGGTAACTCTTGTCTGTCCCAAGTGCGGCCGTGAGCAGGGCTGCCAGGCCGTTGTGAACATGCTGCTGCCCGAGGGCGAGTGGAAGGATGTCGAGTGCACTTCCTGCGGCGGGCACGTGGGCCACATCCGTGCTGACTTGCCCCGGGTGCCGAAGGCGTATGCCCTGTCTGTATATGGCGTTGTAGACTATGGGCCTGACACCAGGACAAACGAGGAGAGGAAGCCAGAGGCCCTGGCCCTGGCCAAGGGCACAGTTGCCAGGGCAGAGGAGCTACCTCCTGCCAGGGAGATGCGGGCTGCACTGTACGGCGAGACGCTGGGAGACCCGGTTGCCCTGTCCCACGGTCGGGAGATCGAGGACCTGCGGTCCAGGCTGGAGAAGGCCAAGAGCAAGCTGGGAAAGGTGGCGAAGCCCAAGCCCGACGACGACTTTTGAGCAACAGTATTTGACTCAGAGACAGGTCTGGGGTACGATAACCGTACCCGAAACCCTTTCAAGGGAGGCGAGACGTGACTGACCAGCCCAGGCTGCTGGGTGAGGATGAAGACCCCAAGGAAGAGGAGTACAGGGCCAGGACCAAGAGAGGGTATTACCTGGATGAAGTAGTGTCCGCCATGACCAAGGAGATCAGGCGGGGGAATGAGGACAAGGCGCTGTTCTGGGCTATGGAGATGTGCTTGAGCGGCTACTCCAAGTACTTCTGGACGCGGCTGAGTGTGTTGGTGCCTGAGGAGATTGGCCTGGCAGACCCCATAGCGATGGTCGTGGTGAACAATGCCTACCAGATGTTCGAGCGCCGCGTCAAGAAGTGGTCTGAGGGGCCTATCACCCAGGAGTTGATTGGCGTTGTCATTCTCTACCTTTGCCGGGCGCCCAAGAACAGTGAGGCCGCCTATGCGGCCTATGCCACGTTTGACGAGATCAACCAGGGGCGACGCGAGCCGATTCCTGACTATGCCAGGGACATGCATACCCACGCGGGAAGGGAGCTGCTTCGGAAGGCCGGCATGTCCCAGGAGGAGCAGGAGCTATGGTGGTGGGGCGAACTGGTCAAGAAGGGGCCGATAAAGGGTGGCAACAGGTGGATAAGAAGGCTGGTCAACACCCAGAAGATGTTGAGTCCTGAGTCCAGGAGAGCTGTGCTGGAAGACCAGTTGGCCGAGTACATGGAGAGGGAGGAGAACCAGCTCTAGAGTCCTTGACCGGCCATCTGTTCTCTGGTATGTTCTGGACGGATGCTGAGGTTTGTCTGAAGTTTGTACCAGGAGGACAGATGCTCATAGTGGTCACAGGCGGTCGCGGCTTCATCGGAAGCCACGTGGTGGATGCCCTGGGCCGTGCCGGGCATGACGTTGCGGTTATGGACCTGTCCGGGCCGGACCCCGTTGACATCCTGGATACGCAGAGGGTACAGGCGCTCTTCAAGACAATGGGGCCAGACGCTGTTGTGCATACTGCTGCCATTGCCGACGCGCGCAGGGCGCTGGGCGACCCGGTGCTGGCTATGCGCGTCAACGTCGAGGGCACCGCCTCTGTGCTGGATGCCGCCCGCCGCGCCGGCGTGCAGAGGGTTATCCTGTCCAGCACCTGCTGGGTCGCCAACGCCATGGCCGAGGGCGTGCTGACTGAGGATGCTCCATTCAGGGCCTCTGGCGGCGGCCATGTCTACACGACCAGCAAGCTGGCCAGCGAGTTCCTGGCCCACGACTTCCATGCGCTGTACGGCCTCAACTTCACTGTCCTGAGGTATGGGATACCCTATGGGCCGCGTATGTGGCCGGGGCTGGTGCTCCGCAACTGGTGTGACCTTGCCGCTGCCGGCAAGCCCATTGCCATCTTCGGCGATGGCAGTGCCTCACGCCGTTTCGTCTACGTTGAGGACCTGGCGGAGGCCCACTTGCTTGCCCTCCAGAAGGTGGCTGAGAACCAGGTGTACAACCTGGAGGGCATGCGCTCCGTGACCATCAAGGAGCTGGCCGAGGTCTTTTGCAGAGAGTGGCCCGGGACCCGGGTGGAGTACAGGGAGGAGCCGACGAGGATTGGCGAAGTGCGGTTCTTGAGAAAGGTCCTATCCAACGCCAAGGCGTACTGCGAGCTTGGCTGGGAGCCGCGGACTGACCTGGAGGAGGGTGTCAGGCGCGTCGTGGCCTGGTATCGCTCTCAGGTCATGAAGTAGTTGCCCCCACGCACGTGGGGGTGAACTGTCAGGAGGACGGTCTTGAACGTGCCTTCTACCAGGGTGGTGTTTCCAGGCGAGGATGTCCGGGAAATCCTTTCGAGGATAGAGCTTGCTCTCGCGAGGGGCCAGTTGGCCCAGGGGAGCAACGTCGCCGAGTTTGAGAGGAGCTTTGCGGACTTTGTGGGCGCACGCCATGCCGTGGCGGTGAACTCTGGAGGGGCCGCGCTGGAGATTCTCTTCAGAAGCCAGGGCGTTGTGGGCAAAGAGGTCGTTGTGCCCGTCAACACCTTCCTGGCCACTGCCAGCGCCGTGTGGCTTGCTGGTGGTGTCCCTGTGCTGGCCGATATTGACCCAGGGACTATGTCCCCTGCCCTGGAGCACATCCAGGCGTGCGTGACTAGCAGGACTGTCGGCGTTGTCCTGGTCCACATCGGTGGCGTCATTACGCCGGAAATTCAGAGGATAGCCAACTGGTGCCGCGAGAGCGGCCTGTGGCTCATAGAGGACTGCGCCCATGCCCACGGCAGCAGGCTGGAGGGCCTGCATGCTGGCAACTTCGGGATAGCTGGAGCCTTCTCTTTCTTCGCCACCAAGGTTATGACCAGCGGCGAGGGAGGGATGATAGTGACCAACGATGCCACCCTGGCCGGCCTGGCGCGGGTCATGAGGGACTACGGCAAGCCTGATCCCTGGACAAGCTACCATGTGTCCATGGGCGCCAACTGGAGAATGAACGAGCTGGAAGCCGCTGTAGGCGTCGTACAGCTTAAGAGGCTGAACGAGTTCCTGCGGCACCGCAAGCACGTGGCTGAGTTGTACGCTGAACTCCTTGAGGGAAGTGCAGTCAAGCTCCTTACCCCGGCCGGCGACTGTAGTTTCTACAAGGTTGTAGCCATGCTGCCGCCGGGCTGTGACAAGAAGGTTGTCCGGGCCTTTATGAAGAAAGAGGGAGTCAGCCTCGCCGGAGGCGTTTACGACGTGCCGCTCCACATGCAGCCGGTGTTCGAGCAGAAGGTGGAAAGCGTCAGGGGACGTAGCTTCCCTGGAGCGGACGAGTTCTGTGAGCGTCACTTGTGCCTGCCGGTCTTCTATGGCATGACTGACGATGAGGTGAGGTCCGTGGTGAAGAGCCTCATGGGGGCCCTGGTAGAAGCTGGTGTGTAGATGAGGCCCTTGCGCGTTCTGGCCTTGCCTGTGCCTATGGCCGTGTCAGAGCTGAGTGGCGCCTCGGGGTTCAACTCCTTGAGGTCGCTGGTCAAGTACTGTGACCGGGCTGGCCACAACTGGTTCTGGTATGTAGTCATTCCGGAAAGGTACAGGGACGAGCGTCTGGACTTCCCCTCCAGGGTGAAGGTGGTCTTTGTAACCAACGAGTGCCTGGACTACTACACGGAGATAGCCCATAGCCACTCGGAGGTTGTCAGGCTCTTCAACCAGCAGTACGGACAGTACCCGGTTGATGCCGTGCTCACGGAGCGTGTGGTAGCTGGGGCCATATGGCAGCGGCTTCTTTCCCGGCAGGCGGTGCGTAGCCCTTTGCCTGTGACCGTGTGGGAGCCAGCGGTCAACGACACGCTGACCATCTCCCAGGAGACGGAGCTGGCCCTGAGGGCGCTCACGGCCGTGTCCTGCAAATACATTGTGCTGAACGAGGAGCAGGTGCGCCTGGCCTTGCACGAGTATGGGCGCTATCTCTCCGGGTCTATGTTGAAGCGGTTCCGCGAGCAGTGCCGAGTATTGCCCCAGGGGTGCGATGTGGAGGTCCTGGACAGGGCCTTGACCGACGAGAAGTTTGAGAAGTTCACGGTCATGTACGGCGGCAGAATCGCGGCCATCAAGCGCGTTGACCTGGTGGTGCGCATCATGGAGGCCTTCTACTCTGCTGGCCGGGATGTGAGGAACCTGATAACAACGCAGACCGTGGGTAGCCCCATGATAGCTGAGATTCAGAGCAAGGGGCCCAGCGTCGAGATAATGACGGGTGTGGGGCGCGATGATTTCCACAAAATGGCAGCCCGGTCCCACGTCTTTCTGTGCGCTTCCCGGGAGGAGAGCGAGGGTATAGGTCTGTGGGAGGGCCTGTACCTTGCGGGGGTTGGGCTGTTCCCAGACAGGCCGTGGGTAAGGGCCTTGATGCCGCCCGGCTTCCCCTACCTGTTCAGTGATGTTGCCCATGCTGTAGCTCAACTGAAGTCCTTCTATGAGAACTATGCTGCTGCCAGGGTATGGACTGCGAAGGTCAGGTCACATATCAGGGAGAAGCTGAACAGCCGTATCCAGGCAGAGAAGCACCTGGCTGTCATCGCAGAGGGAGTGGACAACTGGAAGGGGCCTACTGAGAAAAGCGCCCTGTACAACGCAGTAAAGGGCATCTCTGAGGGATTTGAGCGCAGGGGAACACCTGTATCCTGGCAAGAGTTTGCAGGGGCCGTCAAGCAGGCTATTAAAGTGCATCCTTTCCAGCGAAGGGTCCAGAATGCCATGCCCGGCGTGTACGACTACTATCGGATGTTCTTGGGCCTTGGCTGGCAAGATACCTGTGAGCAGGAGTGGCCGGTCTTCATCCGTTCTCAGGAGGTTGTGCAGTGAAAGCACTGCTGCTGTCTGGCGAGAGGAAGGTCGGGGTCTGGGGTATCGGGCACATTGGCTACTCCACCATGTGCCATTTCGCCTCTCGAGGCGTGCGCTGCATCGGGTATGACATTGACCCTGCAAGAGTCAAGACGGTGAATGAGGGAAGCACGGGCATTGTTGGCATGGAGGGCTGGCTTGGCTTCTCGCCGGCCTATCTGTTCCGCAGCGGCGTGGCGCGTGCTACAGATGACTGGAAGGAGCTTGTGCAGCCCGATGTCAGTGTGCATTTCATATGTGTGCCCACTGAGCGGGACGGAGCACCCTACCTGTGGGCCTTGATGGATGTGTGCCGGAGGATAGGGTTCGGCATCCAGCAGGGCCGTCAGACGGGCGTCCTGGTGATCATAGAGTCCACCCTTGTGCCCGGGACCGTTGACGGCATGGTGGTCCCGTTCTTCAAGGAGCTGGGCCTGGGTATTGGCAGGGACGTTCTGCTTGGATGCGCTCCCAGGCGCGACTGGTTCTCCAGCGCCGACAAGTCCCTGTCCAGCTTGCCCCGGGTCTTTGGCGGCGCTGACCAGGCTACCACGGAGAAGATGCGTCAGGTGCTGTCCATCGTGTGCTCGAACCTTGTGGAGGCCCCCGACCATCGCCATGCGGAGCTTGTCAAGAGCGTGGAGAACGCTTATCGCCACGTTGAGATTGCCCTGGCCTTTGAGCTGTCCAGGGCCTACCCTGGCATTGACATGAGGAAGGTGCTGGAGCTGGCAGGCACCAAGTGGAACGTTGGCACGTTCAGGCCCAGCTTTGGCATCGGGGGGTACTGCATCCCTGTCTCCAGCCTGTATGTCCTTGATGGTGCCCAAAGGCCGGACGAGCTTGGCCTGCTGAGGCTGGCAGTGATTTCCAGCAGGAAGCAGCCCAGGCTGGTCGCTGAGTCCCTGTTTGGCCGCCGCGTTAGCAGCGTAGGGATTCTTGGTCTGTCCTACACTGCCGACGTGAAGGTCCATGCCCACAGCCCCACTCTGGGCATTGTGGAGGAGCTCCGGCGTCGCGGCGTGAAGGTGAAGGTCAATGACCCGCTGTACTCTGCTGAGGAGATAGAGCGGATTTGTGGTGTAGGGACTTTTGCCTTCCCCGAGGGCCTTTCGGAGTTTGAGGCTGTGCTGGTGGTGGCAGCCCACCGCGAGTACAGGGCTGTGGCTACCTCGCAGGTGCTCCGTCGTCTGAAGTGCCGTGTTGTCCTGGACAACGCTGGTCTATGGCAGGATGTGCCGTGGCAGGAGAGGGGAATTGAGTACTGGCTCGCTGGCCAGGCCGGATGGATGGGCTAGGAGGCTTCCATGCCCGAACGTGGCCCTGCCAGCCTGCGCAGGCTGGCGACAAGCTGGCTTGAGGGCTTTGACCACGACCCTCGCCGAGTGGTCTATGAGAGGCTGTACAGGCTCATTCAGAGGCGTAACGCCAGGGGCGGGCGTGGCCGGAGGCTTCTGGATGTGGGAGCTGGGTATGGCAACAGCCTCCTGCTCTTTGCCGACATGCCGTGGCAGTTTACGGCCATAGAGATGTTCCCCACGATAGCATTGCGGTTGCGGAGGAGGCTTGCTGAGCATGGGATGGTCGTGGACATCTTCGAGGGCGACGTCCTGTCCTTCTGGCAAAGGTGGCTCGGCTCAGGCGGAAGGCGCTTTGACCTGGTCCTGATGGTGCTGACGTCCCAGTACATGCCACCTGAGTACCTGGCCAGGGTGCTGCGCCATCTGTCCTACTGGACCTCCGGCAAGCTTGTGCTGGACGTTACCAACAGCCGCTCGCTTTATGGTTGGTGGACGAGTTCCAGAGGATGGCAGAGCGACGCTGCTTACTACTATACCCCTGAGCAGATAGAGGAAATGCTGGAAAAGGCAGGCTTCGTGGTCAAGCATAGAAAGGGCGTGGGGTTCCTCTCGCCGCTGAGCCTGTTCAAGGGGTGGCGCGGTATGCTGGTGCGCCCGTGGATGACCTGGTGCACCGCCTTCCTGGATGCGCTGTTCCCCAGGATGTGCCACCTGTACTACCTGGAGTGCGAGGTCAAGGACTGATGCGGCTGGCGCTGCTGCCCGTCATAGGGTTCCGGAACATCCACGGGGAGTCTGACTACGTGATGTACCGGAACATGGCGCTGGACCTGCACCGGATGGAGCCCGACGTGTTCTCGTACATGTGTCTCCCGCGTAGCGCCGTTGGACAGGCCAGGAACGAGTCTGGCCTCTATAACCTGTTCACGGAAGGGCCCACTGCTGCCAATGACCGCGGCGGCTTCCACGATATGCTGGCCACAAGCAGCATGACGTTCCTGGACCTTTTTGGGCCAAGGAACTGCCTGTACCCCATAGATGCGGTCATAACGTCCAGGACGGACGTTGTGCCCTCACTGGCACGGTGGCTATGGGACTGGCGTGGCGGGAGAGAGGTCATACCCGTCATAGTCATTGACCCGCAGGTGTGCAATATCGAGATTGTGGACAGCAACGAGACGTGGCTGTTGAACAGGACCCTGGGGTACGTCATGGGGTGGCCTGTGTTCAATACGGAGCACGAGAAGGAGATGGCGCTGGAGGCCGCCAGCAAGTACTTGCAGGCCTCGCTGATGCGCAAGCTGGAGAAGCGTTCCATAGTCATAGCCTGTACCGTTGCCTTTGCCGACCTGGACCGCGCCATGCAGAGGAACAGCCGGGCCGAGCGGTTCACGCTCGTGTTCGGTGGCCGGCTCAATGCCCATAAGAGGGCTGACAAGTTGGTACGGCTTTACGACGAGTTCTATCGCGGTGGCCGGGACGTGGACATCGTAATCTGCTCTCCCAAGACAGAGGCCAGGATGGAAGTGCCGTCGTACATGAAGCTCTACACCGACCTCCCGCGGTCGGATTTCCTCGACCAGATAGCCCGGGCCCACGTGTACCTCAACACCAGCGATGCTGAGGGGTTCAGTGTTGGCTTTGTGGAACAGGTCTACACGGTGCCCGTCAGTATCGTGCCGGACAAGCCGTGGGTGAGGTCCCTCCTGGGTGACGCCTTTGAGCATCACCCCTTCGTGTACAGGGGCCTGGAGGAAGCCCGGGCGTACCTGCGCTACGCCTATGAGCATTTTGACGAGGCTGCCAAGCGCCTCGTTGCCGTCAAGAATTACCTGCGAAAGCGTTACGACAACGAGCTCGTGGCCAGCCAGATTCTCATGGTGGCCAGGGATGTTGTCTCCAGGTGTCAGAGCAGTGTGGGCATCGGGGATGTCCAGCAGGACTTGCTCTGGAGGGCTTTCAATAGCCTGCCTGATTGCTTCAGCTTCCATGCGTTCTGGGAACGTTTCAAGAGGAAGAGTATCTCCTCCAACGAAGTGCCCCAGCTAGGGGAACTCTGGAAATGGCAGGCATATGTGTGGCTTAGGACTAGAGTCAGGGACCTGGCTAATGGCCCTGAGCCGTTCTTCGAGAAGGTGAGTGCATGAGCGAGAAGGGTAAGCTTGCCAGGGAGATCACCTGGATTGACATAGAGGACTGTGCGGACAACTGGTGGAACCCGAACCGAGAGACGGCGGACACGTTCAACCGCCTGCATGAGTCCATTCAGGACCTGGGCTTTGTCCAGAACATCCAGGTCGTGGCCATCAACGAGGAGCTGGTGGCGGCGTTCCAGGAGGAGGAGGACAAGCAGAAGGTCCGGGAGCTTATGGCGCAGGGGAAGAAGTGGCTCATCCTGCATGGCTCGCACAGGGTGGAGTCGGCCTTGCTGGCCGGCAAGGAGAACCTGTCGCAGGTACCGGCTGTAGTCATGCAGGCCAACGAGGTCTACAAGCTGATGGCCATGTCGTTCCGGCTGAACCACATCCATGGCCGATGGGACCTGGACGCTGTTGCCAGGCTCTATGAGAGGCTGGTCAAGGCATCCCCTGAGTTCAGCGAGCAGGCTATCCGGGACATGCTGGGCGTGACCTCCAAGAAGGAGCTTGATGCTCTCATCAACCGCACAAAGAAGGAGCTCCCGCCGGAGATGCGCGATGCCCTTGAGGCCGCTCGCCAGGAGATCAAGACCATTGATGACCTGAGTCGAGTGCTCAACGAGCTCTTTAGCAGGTTTGGTGAGGACCTGGTGCATGGGTTCATGACGTTCACCTTTGGCGGCAAGCTGCATACCATGGTGCGTCTGACCAAAGAGGCTAACCTGTTCCTGGCGCGGGTGAAGCAGTTCTGCCGGGAGCATAACGTGGACATCAACGACGTGCTGGTGTACGGTTTCAGGCATATTCTGGGAGCGGAGGAGACCAGGTGGCCTGAGCCACTGGAGAGGGACCTGAGCATTGCTGAGTAGAGACGAGCGTTTAGCCAACTTCAGGTGCGTCACTGGCGACAGGGTGTGCATTATGGGCCTGCACAACGGCCTTACAGACGATTACCAGATAGAGGGCACGAAGCTGGTCTTTAGGGGCCAGGTCCTGGGAGACCTGGAGGAGAAGTCCATAGCGGAGCTTATCTGCTATGAGCACTGTCATGCCAGGTACTTTGACGAGGTCTTGGGTGCCCCCAGGCCTCCGCGCCTCCGCGTGAAGCATCCCAGGAAGAGAGTGGAGGAGTATGGGCCCGACTTTTGAGCCAGCGTACAGGGTTGTCCTGACCAGCTTCCGGGATGCCGAGAACTGGAGCGGCCCCAAGTGGTCTGCTGCTCGCTGGCAGCCCAGGAAGGGCCAGTACCCTGTGTTGAACTTTCTTGCGCCTTGGGACCCTGACACGGGGGCCAAGATGGTGCATCTTGAGCCTGACGTGTTCCGTGAGAAATACGAGCGGGTGCTGGAGAAGAACAGGTTTGACATCTGGATGTTCTTTGCCCACAGGGTTGATGAGCAGATAGTGCTCCTTTGCTGGTGCAATCCTGAGCGCCAGAAGGGGTATGAGAAGCTGTACTGTCACCTGATCTTGCTGGGCTACTATCTGGAGAGGCATTTCCCGAAGCTGAAGGTAATCTACGCTGATGGGCGTGATAAGCCCCTTTGGGAGAGGGACGCCGACTTCTAGGAGGGTGACATGGCCAAGAAGACCAGGAAGATGTTGCAGGTGGAGCATGACTTTGGTAAGCCGCTGGAGGACCTGTTGCCAGAGTTGGTTACCGAAAAGGGCCTCTCCGATGCTGCTGCCCACCTGGGAGTATCCAAAGCCAGCCTTGGGTACTGGCTGCTGAAGTTGGGGTTGACGGTCAAGAGAGTGTGTCTGAGGCCGGGAGAGTACATTGTGGTCAAGAAGAGTGGCGAGCAGTAGGAAGTCGTATGTTGGTCCGTCGTCTGTCCCCCAGGAGCGAAGAAGAGGGCGCCTATCTGGAGAAGGTGGCCGTATTTGCGCGAGAGGTCTATCCGGTGTCGTTCAGGACCGTCATGGCCTGCTAGCTGAGAGCCCTGGAGTCCAGTTCAGGCCGCGCAGTTAGCTCAAGTACTCCCGTTGACAATGCATCATTCCATGGCCCGTGAGGCAGGATACTGAAATTAGATTGGGCTCACAGGAGGGGCAGATGATCAGGCTGATACGTACCAAGGTCCCCTGTGGCGATTGCGACGGCCACGGCTTGCTGTGGCTGTGGATGACGCCCTCAGACCTTGATGAGGACGGCCATGCCCACGGCGAGGATATGACTGTGGTCTGCACCCACTGTGGCGCTGGCGCGGTTGACGAAGAGACCCAGCGCCGCCTTGAATCGCTGGTTGACTACAGCAAGCTGACCATGGTTGGCGAGATCTGGGATGTAGCAGGAGATGCCGAGTGAGAATTGCAGAGCTACAACGTGAGAGCCATCGTATCGCCCGCGAGAAGGGATGGTGGGACACGGGGAGAAACGTTGCCGAGATGCTGGCCCTGGCCCACTCGGAGATCTCGGAGGCCCTTGAGGAGTGGCGGGCGGGCCATGACCTGGCTGAAATTCGGTTTACTGACGGCAAGCCCGAGGGGTTCTCCGTAGAGCTGGCAGATGTGTTCATACGGCTGGCAGACCTTGCAGAGGCTCTGGGAATTGACCTGGAGCATGCCATCGAGGTCAAGATGGGCTATAACGTGACCAGGCCATATCGCCATGGTGGGAAGATGGGGTAGCCAGTGTACGGAGGGCTATGAAGCCAGGTGCCGAGAGGCGCGTTCCGGCCTGTGCAAGTGCCGGTGCGGCGGCGCCAATCATGCGGCCTGCTAGAAAAGCACCGGACGAAGGCCAGGCCCTTCAGCCCAGTACCTGTCAAACAGTTGCCTGAATGATGTCTGTTCCAAGTTGACAGACGCGCCTGTACGTGTATATACTCTAGCTGACTGGTTGGATTCTACTGACCGGGAGGTTAGAGGTGGAGATCAGACAGAGAGGCAAGAAGGTAGTGGTGCCCCAGGAGAAGAAGGAGGAAATCTGGGAGCTGCACAAGAAGGGGCACGGCATCGGGCCCATCAGCAAGATGGTGGGTTACTCCAGGTGGACCGTTGACCGGGTCCTGCACGAGTTCCGCGGCCAGGAGTTTGTTCGCAGGGCCAGGAATGGGGTAGCTCCTCCCAAGCCGGCTGCCAATGCTGAGGTCCCTGAGAGGGTTTCGGCGGCTAGCGTTGCGGCTGCCCTGAGCGCCGGCGTTGATGCTGTCAGAAAGGTTGCCGAGTCTGCTGAGCAACTGGCGAAGGAGTACGAGGAGCTGTGGGAAAAGGCCGAGCGGCTGAGCCAGATGGAAGAGGGGCTTGACGCTCTCCTGGCCCAGGTCCGCGCCATGCGGGACGAGCTGAACAAGATGCGTTCCAAGCTTGCGGAAGCTGAGTACAGGGCCGCTGAGAAGGCTATGGCCGTTCACGGCGAAGGCTCCCTGGTATCTAGATGAAACAAGGAGCCTTCGTAGTCCTGTATAATCCCCTCACAGACCTGGAGCCTCGCCTCTTCGTGGTTGAGTCCATAAGCAGAGGGAGGGCGGACCTGGTGTGTGTCGGTGCTACGGATGGCGTTGTGCAGTACCGGCAAAAGGTGGATTTGCATGCCCTGCGTGCCTACAGGTTTCTCTCCCCAGAGCGCCTGGATGCCTTCCGGAGGGTAGTCCTTGACCTGCGAAGGCAGCGTGCATCAGTCCGAGAGTTTGTGAATGGACTGCCCATCGTGGCCGACGTGGAGGAAAGCAGCACTACGTCGTAGCACTGGGGAGGCCAGGCTTTCCCTGATGCCTGAATAGACTTAATGTGCTGAGGCCGTGTCATTGAAGGACACGGCCTCATGCTATGCCCAGGAGCCGTTCCAGCGGGCCAGTACAGCCCTGATCAGGGCTGTGGCATTACAATTCCATTCCCCTTGCTAGCAAAATGCAGGCCAGAGCCTTCAGTGAGGCCGACCATTTTGCTTCGAGCCAGTGTCATTGTTTGTGTAGCAATTATTGCCAATATCCCTGGCTTGTGCTACGCTCAAAGCGTCAACAAACCAAACCCAGGAGGTAGTCAATGGCCAGTATAGTAATGGTGGGTGCAGCAATAGTCTGGGCTTGCTGGACCGCCTGGAGTAGCCTGGCCCCTTCAGCTATCTGAAGTTGCAGAAGGTGAGAAATGAAACAGAAGTACAGTGTGTCGCTGGAGTTCCTGGTGAATCAGGTGGAGAGGATGGACGAGGGCAAGCCTGTGGATGTGGAGAGTCTGAGGGCAACCGCCCTTGTCGCCATCGCGGAGAGGCTTGAGGTCTTGATAGAGACTGTACAGCGGATGGCGCCCACTGGGAGGTCTGCCCCGTACGAAGCTGATGGGGACGTTGATGAGGTCTAGCAAGGCGGGGCCGCGTACAGGGCCGCCCGGGTACGAAGCCTCTAACTTAGAGTTAATCTCGGGTCTGGTCAGAGGTAAAGCGAGGGATGCAAGAGCCTCTGGGCCCATCTTCCTGTGGGTGTTTGCCCGAGACCCTCTGTTCCTCCCCTTGCTGTCAAGAGTGGCTGCTGAAGGCTTTGCGGTTTGCTGGTTTGGCATGAGATGCCGCTGGCGCCACCGGGCTCCTCGTCTCTGACGGTGTTGTTGCCATGAGCAACATGTGTAGCTCAGAGGCCGTTGCCCCAGAAGCGGGATGACAGAGGAAACCAGAACACGTCAAATTTCACGCCTCATTTATTGACATAGCCGAGTCACTGTGCTACGCTACGGTCAGGCCAAAAACACAAACAGGAGGAACAGATGAGGCGGATAGAGTACCCAGTATCTCCCAAGTATGTGCCGACCTGGAAGGTCGAGCATGCGCTCCGGGAACTCGTCGCCAACGCTCTTGATGTGGACAAGAGCGTGTCGGTAACTTGGGATGGCCTGGCCAGGATTGAAGACCATGCTGAGGGCATCAAGCCCGAGTTCTGGGTGATAGGGGAGGGGAACGGCGGGGAGATTGGCCAGTTCCACGAGGGGATGAAGCTGGCAGCCCTTGTCCTGGCCAGAGAGGCCAGGATGGTCGAGGTGGAGACAGTGGGCTACACAGTCTCTGCCTCCATAGAGTTCTCAGAGACCTACGGCGCGCGGGTGCTGGTGCTGACCTTTGAGCCGAATAGCCGGACGTGTGGTACACTGGTGTCTGTAGAGTGTACAGAGGGAGAGCTGGAGAATGCCAGGAGCCTCTTCCGGCACTTCAGTCCCCCGCCTGTCCTGTCCGGCAACATCCTCGACAGGCCGGGTGCGCTGTACATCACGGGCGTGTACGTACAGCAGATCAACTCCATGTGGGGCTATGACTTCTACGAGAAGTCCATGGCCAACCGGGACAGGTCGGTGCTGAACATGACCATGGTGAACTTCGCTGTCTCGCAGGCGCTTCAGGAGCTAGACAACGTGGAGATGCTGAAGCAGCTTCTGAAGAGGGGCCTCGTGCATGACGGGACCCTGGAGACCATTGTGTACTTTCAGCCCGAAAAGGAGACTCACAAGGCCTGGCGGAGGGCGTTTAGCGAAGCCTTTGGCAAGAATGCGTGCCTGACCTCCGGCGATGCTGCTGATGGCTTCGCCAGGCAGCATGGGTACCAGGTTGTGGAGCTCACCTGGTCGCTCATGTCGGCTCTCCGGGCAGTCGGCGTCCCTACTTCCCTGGATGTGAAGAAGAAGGCTGCCAACTCCAGGTTTTTGTGGCCCGCCACCCCCCTGACGGAGACCGAGCAGCGCATCTTCGAAAAGGCGAAGGCCATTGCCAAGAAGCTCGTCCCGGACACTGAGGTTGGCCAGACATTTGTCGTCGAGGCCTTTCCAGACATTGATGCAGCCGCCTGCGTGTGTGAGGGCCTGTGGCGAAAGACCAATGTGTACATCAGGCGGTCTGTCCTGGCCGTTGACCCCAACCTCGACCCTGCCGAGGCGGAGAAACGTGCCCTGGCCAAGGCCACGGGCGTGCTGGTCCATGAGCGGCTGCATGGCAAGGGGTTTGCTGACGGCACCATTGAGTTCGAGTATGAGATGACCATGAGGCTGGGAGCTTTGGCTGTGGAGTTGATGGCATGAGCCGAGAGCGGTCTTTACCACCTACCTGGCGAGCGACCTGGTCGAGGTGACGCTATGAGGCCGTTCACCTGTCCCCGCTGCGGTTATGGCTTGCCCTTTGGCGTCACCCCGGCTGAGTTGAAGGTCCTGGAGCTTATGGCCCAGGGACTGAACAACCAGGGCATAGCTCGCAGCCTGCTTCTCGGCGTCCGTACCGTGGAGCACCACGTCCGCTCCATCTTCTCCAAGATGGACCTGGCACCGGAGCCCGGCGTGAGCCGGCGCACAGTGGCTGTACTGAAGTACAGAGAGTGGGTCGAGTCCCGTCCCTCACCCCTGGACAAATTCTGAGGTTCATATATTGACATTAGCCAGCCCTGTGTTACGATACGACCGTAATCCAAACAAACACAGGAGGCTGAGATGGAGCTTCATACAGTCCCCGGTTATGTCCCGGCGCGTTCCACAGGGATGTGGGCCAGGTCTGGCGGCACCTGCGTTGTCTGTGGGGACAGGTTCCCCAAGTGCAGGATGCTGATGAGGCTGCTGGACAAGGACAGGGATGGCAAGGTCGCTGGCCCGAAGGTGTGCAAGTTCTGCTCTCCCCACATCAGCGACGAGGTGCTGTACAGGTACACGATGGACATGTCGGACTGGCAGGAACGGTGGTTCTTGCCCCTGGACTCCAACACCCAGGTGTTCAACGGCGTAGTTGCAAGTGTCTGAGGGGTTGACTGAAGTTTGTAGCAGCCCTAGAATGGGACTATGGAAATTCCCGACGCGCCAAAACTGGATGTCGCGGAAATAGACCCTGCGGACCCGGAGGCCCTGGACAAGCTGATCAAGCTCCAGGTGGCCAGGGTTGCCAAGGACCGCGAGATAGAGGAGAAGATGCCCAAGTCGGTGGGCTCTTTGTCCAAAGAGATTGAGATGCTGGCGTCCCTGCTGGAAAAACGCAGCAGGCTTGCCCAGGGCTTCACAGAGCCTCTGTGGTCTGATTACATTCACCGCGAATGAAGGTTGTAGCTCTTCTTCTGTCGCTCCTTCTCCTTGCCTGTGCCGGCGGGCCGCCGCCTGATGTCTACGCGGTGAGCGTCGGCAAGGAGGCCCGCATCCCCGTTGTCCTCTCCGGCGCTGAGGGCGTCTCTGGCTTCACCCTCAAGCTCTCTGCCTCTGGCCCAGCCCGCATCTCAGGCGTGTACCTGACCCCCGGCATAGGCTACACCATGTCTGAGGACAAAGTGGTCTCAGCCGTGGACCTGCGCCACTACTGGGAGCCACCTGAGCAAGACTACACCCTGCTCCGCATCCTGGTGACCGGCGTCTCCCCAGGCCCCGCCTCCCTCGTCGTGGAGCCACTCCGCGTAGATGACGATGGCGGACACCCCATAGCCATGCCGAGAATGGAGTTCTCCCTCGAAGTCCGATGAAAGGCCGCAAGATCAAGCTCACCAGGGAGATGGTTCGCCTCATCGCCGCCGGCCTGCGAGCAGGCAACTACGTGGAGACCGTATGCGATGTCGTCGGCATCCGCCCGGCTTCGTTCTATAGCTGGCTCAGCGACGCCGAGAAGGTCCGCAACAAGGCCGAAGGCTATACCAAAATCCGCCACCAGGCCCTCAAGCTGGAGTTGCTGGACGCCGTCAAGAAGTCCCAGGCCGTAGCCGAAGCCCGTGCGCTGGAGGTCATTACCAGGGCGAGCCACGACTCCTGGCAGGCCGCTGCGTGGTTCCTCGAAAGAAAGTTCCCTGCCAGGTGGGGCCGCAGGGAAAGAGTGGAGCTAGGCAATGCCGATGGGAAACCCCTCGAGGTCAGGAACGTCACCCTCGCCCACGTCGTCCTCCAGGACGAGCTGGCCGCAGAGTACGCCGCAGGCCTCTTTGCTCGCATCGCTGGGTTCCTTGATCCAGGAGCCCCAGGAGTGGGCCAGGGCCTTGCCCATGGGCATGGCATGGTACGTGACGAGAGGGCGCTGGCAGACGGCCCAGCACCTTCTGTACCTGAACAATAAGCTCGTCAAGGTAGCGCAGAGGAAGACCAAGCGGCTGCTGGTGACCATGCCGCCGCGCCACGGCAAGAGCAGCCTGTGCTCGCAGTATTTCCCCGCGTGGTTCCTCGGGACGTACCCCGACTCGTCGCTGCTGTTTGTCTCCTATGAGGCGTCCTTTGCCCAGTCGTGGGGCAGGAAGGTGCGGGACCTGATGATGGCCTATGGCCCTCTGCTGTGGGGCCTGCGGGTGAGCGAGTCCACTTCGGCGGTGGCATGGTGGGGGATTCAGGGGCACGACGGGCAGATGATGACCGCGGGCGCCGGTGGCTCCATTACTGGCAAGGGCGCGGACTTGCTCCTGATAGACGACCCCGTCAAGTCCGAGGCTGACGTGCGGTCCCAGCTTTCCCGGGACCGGATGTGGGAGTGGTACGGGTCAACGGTTGAGACGCGGCTGAACGGCCCGGAAGCTGTCATTGTGCTCATCATGACGCGCTGGCATGAGGACGACCTGGCCGGCAGGCTGCTGAAGAAGATGCAGGAGGGAGGAGAGCAGTGGGAAGTGGTGAAGCTGCCTGCCCTTGCTGAGGAAGGCGACCCCCTTGGTCGTCCTCCTGGCGCTCCGCTATGGCCTGAGAAGTACCCTCTGGAGTTCCTTCTGGACAGGAAGCGCACGCTTGGGGCGTATGCATGGTCGGCGCTGTACCAGCAGAGTCCCGCGCCTGCCGAGGGAGGGCTGTTCAAGAGAGAGAAGTTCCGGTACTTTGAGGTCCGTGACGACCTGTTTGTGCTGGGAGGAAAGAGGGCCAAGGCATCTGACTGCTGGCGGTTCTGCACTGTGGACCTTGCCGCGTCGTTGTCCAGGAAGGCTGACTACACCGTGGTGGCGACATGGGCTGTGACGCCCGCAAAAGACCTTTTGCTGCTAGACCTGGTGAGGGTGCATATGGAGAGCCCTGACATCCGGGGCCTGCTCAACTCGGTATACCAGCGGTGGCAGCCTGGGTATATCGGGATAGAGGACGCCTTTGCCCTGTCCTTCATCCAGGAGATTAGGCGGGAAGGGCTGCCCATTCAGGACCTGAAGGCCGACAGAGACAAGTGGAGCCGTGCGCTTCCGGCCTCTGCTCGTATGGATGCAGGGAGCATCTACTTTCGGGCCAACGCCCCCTGGCTTGCCGACTTTGAGGAAGAGTTGTTGCAGTTCCCCAACGGGGCCCACGACGACCAGGTTGACTGCCTCAGCTACGCCGTGTCCGAGCTGATAAACCGGCGCGGTGTCAAGATATGGGTGTAGTTGGCTCCCGCTTCGCTGCCAAGTTCGGGTGTTTCGCCTGACAATTGGCCCGAATTAGGGTGATATTGGCCCTAAATAGGGGCATATTGGCCCCAATAAGGACCATGTTCCTAATCATTAGGTGATGTTGGCCGGTAAAGAGCGGAATGTGGGCCAAGAGGCTGATGTATTCGTGTATTGAGGCCAGTTTGGTACAATTGGTAGGAAATTGCACCCGGCCTTCGGGTCGGGTGAGGATTGAAACAAGGATGCTATTGAGAAAGCGATGAACGGGCGAGGGGCGTCTGACTTCTAGGGTACTTGGCAGGTGTCTGTGCGCCTCTGTAGTTATGGTGTAGACTGGAGTAGGGGTGTGCTTTGCAGATACGGCTGGGCATCCAGATAGGCAACGGTCGCCTGCGTACCATCGGTATAGGCAAGCGCCAGAACCCTGTGATGAAGGACCTGGTGGACAGGTCCAAAGAGCAGTGGGGGACTGGCGACCAGTGGACGCCTGCCACCTACGGTGAGTACTATGTCAAGTCCGTGCCCATCTATGCTGCCATCAAGCTGAGGGCCGATGCTGTAGCTTCGGTGCCCTTGCAGGTGCTGCGTGGGGAGGAGGAGCCGGTATGGGTAGGCCGGCACCACCCTGCCCAGGCTGTATTGAACCGGGTCAATCCCTTCTGGACGCGGGGCGACCTCTGGAGGGCCACCGAGACCTACCTTGGCCTGTGGGGCGTAGCCTACTGGTTCCTGGTAAGGCAGGGAGAGGTCCCGGTAGAGATTTGGCCCCTGCGCCCTGACAGGATGCGCATCGTGCCTGACACCCAGAAGTACATCAAGGGGTTTGTGTACGGCTCGTCCAGGTGGGACATGATTGCATTCAAGCCTGAGGAGATTGTGTGGATAAGGTACTTCAATCCCCTGGACGAGTTCGGGGGCCTTTCGCCCATTGCTCCTCTGCGCCTGTCTGCGGACATGGGGATGGACGCCCTCAGGGCCAATCGTAGCGGGCTCAGGAACGATAGCGTCCCTGGCCTCATCTTCGAGACGCAGGAGACGCCCAGCGAGGAGGAGGTCAAAGAGTTCTACGAGAGATGGGAGAGCAGGTACAGGGGCGTTGACAATGCTCGGAGGCCGGCCTTGCTCAGCGCTGGGATGACGGCGAAGAACCTTGGGTTCTCGCCCAGGGACATGGAGTACGTCCAGAGCATGCGCTGGTCCCTTGAGGACGTGTCCCGCGCTTACAATGTGCCGCAGGGCATGCTCCACGACCTGGAGCACGCCACCTACGCCAATATCAGGACGCAGTGGATGGCCTTCTGGCTCGGGTGTATAGGGCCGGAGCTCCAGTTCTATACCGAAGAGCTGAACGAGATGTTCCTCAGAGACCCGACCCAGGACAGGTCCAGGTTTGGGGACGATAGCCTGGTGGTTGCCTTCGACACAAGCAAGGTCAAGGCGTTGCAGGAGGCTGAGGGGGACAAGGCGGCGCGGCTTAGCATCTACGTGAAGAGCGGGATATTGACTCCCAACGAGGCGAGGAAGGAGATCAACTTCCCGCCCAGTGACCAGGAAGGGGCCGACCTGCTGCACTTCGGCCCGGGCCTATCCCTCTCCACCTTGACCGAGTCCCAGAGTCTCCCGGGGCAGTCTGAGCTGTCCAGGCCGCGGTCAAGGAAGGACATTCCGGACCGGGCGGAAGCCCTGTTTGACCGTGTGGTCAAGGCGAGGGAAGAGGACCTGCACAGGTTCATGGCCAGCTTCTTCCAGCGGCAGGTCGAGGACATGCTGAAGAGGCTGCGCGAGCTCAGGCAAGCCTATCCACTGCGGAAGGACTCGGTGCTGTACGAGGACATTCTCGGCCAGCGCCAGCCGCCAGGCCAGATATTCAACCCTGAAGACTGGAACGATGAGCTAAGTGTCGAGGTGCGGCCCAGGCTTGAGAGGGCCATGGAGTCCGCGGCTGAGCAGCAGATTGGTCTGTTCAAGCTTGGCATCAGCTTTGATGTGACACGCCCTATTCCGCAGAAGTGGCTCCTGGACCGCGCTGTGTTCCTGGCGACGAACACGAACCTGACCACAGCCCAGATGGTGCTTGAGGCTGTGAAGAAGGCCCATGCAGATGGGGAGTCCATAGAGCAGCTTGCCCAGCGCATCAAGGACATAGGCGAAGTCAATTCCAGGGTAAGGGCCACGCTGATAGCCCGGACTGAAAACATAGCTGCTGCCAATGAAGGCCACCTTCAGGCTTACGAGCAGGCCGGCATCGGCAAGAAGCAGTGGTGGACTGCCCAGGACATGAGAGTGCGTGGCAACAACCTGAAGGACAGGTTCAATCATGTTGACGCCCAGGGCCAGGTCCGTGCCCTGAACGCCGACTTCGACGTTTCGGGGGAAAAGCTAAGGGCCCCTGGCCAGGGCGGTTCGCCTGGTAACGTCGTGAACTGCCGGTGCTTGACACTGCCCGTGTTTGACTGACCTGGAAGGTCTGGACATGGCTAGGGACAGGCACGAGAACATCATGTGTGACTGCCATCCCGAGAAGGGAGTCAAGCTGGCCGAGAGGCGCGGCGATGAGATAACCATTGCCCGCAAGAAGCATGGCCAGGTCCACACAGTCACCATAAAGCTCAACGAGAGCAAAGAGGACATTGTCCCCACGCACGTGGGGGTGAGCCAAGAGGACGAGCAGTGACGTGTTTCGCCCTGGCGTTGTCCCCATGCACGTGGGGGGGGGGTGAACCGGCAGCCAGGAAACGGGAGAGGTGCAGGCATGGCATATGCAGTGCTGCTTCGAAAGATAGGTACGGACGGCAGTCAGCCAGACCACTGGTTCGCCGACTTCTGCACTGGCGATACTCCCACGAGGCGCAGCCAACTGATTGCCCAGCCACCTGACCCGGCCAACTGGGAGCTGGTGGAGATAGCCGACGATGCGACCTACAAGAGCATCGAGGGCATTGTGTACTCAGCCATTCGCCAGGTTGCGAGTGCCACGCAGCAGCAGGCCGATGCAGACTGGGGCAACTTCAAGTCCAAGCTCATGGACTTTTTGACCAGCCGCGGCTTCACGCTGTCTGAAGTCCAGCAGTTTGCCAGGCGCGTGCTGGGCCAATGAAGATAAAGACCCTTTCTTACACGGGCAACGGCGTTGATGGCCGTGGCATAACTGGCGCTGGCTTCCAGCCCGATGTTGTCATTGTCAAGAGAGAAGGCTTCCTGTCGGGCGGCTATGCAGTTATTCGCACCAGCACAATGGCCGGAGACAATGCCAAGCCCAGCGACGGCAAGCTCGGGTTGACCGCCAACCTGGTCCAGGGCCTCGACGCCGACGGCTTCACGGTCGGCGACGCTGGCCAGGTCAACGCCAGTGGCGCCGTCTATCACGCGCTCTGTTTGCAGGCCCATGCCAGCGACCTCAAGGTAGGCTCTTACACCGGTAACGGCGCGGACAGCCGCTCCATCGCCGGCGTAGGTTTCCAGCCCGATACTGTCATTGTCATGGCTGCCGACACGTCAGATGACCCGGTGTTTTCTACCTCAGTCCACAGCGCCGACGACAGCAGCTACTTCAACACGACGACGGCCGGCGGAACTGATCGCATACAGGCGATGGAGACCGACGGGTTCCAGGTCGGCACTCACGCTAGCGTCAATGCCAACGGTGTCACCTACCACTACATCGCCCTGAAGAACGTGGCCGGGTCCTTCAAGGCCCTGAGCTACACTGGCAACGGTGTTGACAACCGCTCCATCACTGGCGTCGGGTTCCAGCCTGACGACGTGGTAGCCAAGCGTGTGAGCGGCTTCGACCAGCAGCACGCTCCCTGGCACCCGACCACTATCGGTGACGCCACAGACTCGTCCCTGACCTGGTCAAGCACCGGCGCGACGGCCAACTTGGTGCAGGCCCTGGAAGCAGACGGCTTCCAGGTGGGCAATGACGCTACGGTCAATGCCAACGGGCAGACCTATGTGGCAATGGCCTGGCTCGACGGCGACTCTCAGGCCGGCGGTGGGCAGAATATTGTCAAGCTCCAGGGCGAGACTGAGGAGGTCTCGGAAGCTCTGGCCCAGACCCTTGCCCTGGGCAGGTTCGTCAACGAGACCCTTGAGCTAGCTGAAGCCGTCCAGCGCAATGTAGGGCTATTGCGTCTTGTCCTGGAGGACGAGCAGGTCAGCGAGGCGGTCTCGGCGGTGACTGGCTTGCTGCGTGCCTCTGGAGAGACGGTGGAGGTATACGAGGCCCTGAACACAGTCCTTGGAAAGGCGCAGCAGGCCGTAGAGACCCTCCAGATGGCCGAGAGCTTGCTGGCTGTGCGCTCCCTGTCAAGGACGGTGAACGAGACGCTCAGCATCCTTGACTCGGAGGTTAGCGCCCGGGCCATTGTCTCGCTGCTTGCCGAGACCGTTCAGCTTGCAGAGGATGTAGCACGCCGGGCCTCACTCGTCCGCTTCATTATCGAGACCAGTGAAATCAGCGAGGGGCTGGTCAGAGTCCTGCCGGAAGTGCTCACTCCCACTGTGACGCTGAGCCAGCGCTCCAGGTCCAGCTCCCTGTCCGTTGGTGAAAGGGCGTTGCAGGCAGGGAACGAGTTGCCGGCAGCGTTCCCCGTTTACATGGGCAACTATGTGCTGCTTACTCTGCCCGTCCGCAGTTTATCCTTGACTCTGGAGGCCCGCCAGTGAAGGTTATACGTGAGCACGTGGCCCGAAGCCGAAAGGGGCCCAATTCCCAGGAGAATGTGAAAGAGTCCGTAGTGATAGTCCTGGTACGGGAGGAAGCCAATGCTGGTTAGAGAGCGTTTGTCCAGCTTTGCCAACAGGGTCTATCGCTCCAGGGCTGGGCTCTGGGTCATAGACAAGCTTGACCTGCTGGTGCCAAGGCACGACAACATCCTGCTAGTGCTGAGCGGGCCGGAGGGCAAGCGGCTGCTGGCCGCGCATAACATCGTCACCAACGATGGTGACGTGTACTACGCTCAGAAGGCCGTGGGCGAGTCGCCCACGAACAACTTCAACAGTCTGTACCTGAGCACCGTCAACTGGGATGCCAGCCATCCGTCCAAGACCAGCACCAGCGACAACATCGCCAGCGTGATTGCTGGCTCGGAGAAAGCCGTATCTACTGGCTACCCCAAGACCAACGACCAGGACGCCGACAACACCGGCGCCGGCACGGACGTCGTCTCCTGGCTGTTCAGCTACGCCAAGGCCGACTTCAGCGACCCCGACATTGACGCCGGGGCCATCAGCAAGGCAGCGGTGACATCCTGGGGCACTGGCACAGGCACCGACCCTCTGCTCACCGCCTTCGACCTTACCGCCTTTGCCAAGACCAGCAACGACACTCTCAAGGTCTTTGTGAACCATACAATGTCAGGGGTCTAAAGCTTTGGCCTTGACAACGTGTCTGAGGTTGCTGTAGACTCGGTCTGTCTGTACATAGCTGAATAGGCGTGTAGCGGGTGTAGTGGCCCGCGCCAGCGCCCACCAGGAGTCCTGGTGGGCGCTTTTGTTTTTGAGGCTGAGCGCCCGCAGGCATAGGGAGTGCTGCCATGGAAGACACGGAGAAGAAGGAAGAGCATCCTGGGCGGCAGACTCGTGAGACGGTCATCGAGGAGGTCCGGAAGGTAAGCGACACGACCTACCGCGTGACCATCTTTGCCAACCAGCGTGCTCGTGGTCCGGGCAGCCCTGATCTGGTCTTGGCGGGGCTGAAGACCGACAACTACATGCGCAACCCGGTAGTCCTGTGGGCCCATGACGGTGTGGGCAGGACAGCTAGCGGCGGGATTCCCATAGGGAGAACGCTGAAGTTGCAGCGCACCCGCAACAAGATGGTGGCGGACTTCGAGTTCCTGCCTGGCGACCCCTTTGCCGAGCGAGTCAGGAATGCATGGGACCGGGGCTTCCTCCGCGCCGCCTCCGTCTCGTGGATGCCTGAGAAGTGGGAGTTCGTGGACGACGAGGACGAGGAGGAGAACAGCCTTCTCCGCCGCAGGCGGGACCTGGAGGCAGACCTGCTTGAGTGGTCTATCGTGCCTGTGCCGGCTGACCCCGACGCCCTGAGAGAGGCCCACAGCCGTATGCTGGAGGAGCTGCTGGACCCTGTCATTGACAGCCAGCCAGCTACGGACGACGAGGCGCCGTCTGACGTAGCTGAAAAGGCTCCGGATGCTGAAGCAGCCCCTGAAAGGACTGAGGAGGTCAGCCTGGAGCAAGTTGCTGAGGCCCTCGCCTCCGACAACATGGATGAGGCTTTGAGAGACTCGGTGGCCCGTGTCCTTGAGGGCATGTGGCCCCAGTGGGAAAAGAGGTTGCGCGGCGTAGTCCTGAGCGTCCTGGAAGAGCGGCAGGCCCAGGAGCGGGCCAGGGAATTTCTGGACAGGCTCCGGCAGTTCAAAGAGATGGTCAAAGGAGAGCAGTAATGGTAACGCCAGCTATGACTGAGGAGGCCCTGAGAAACCTCAACGAGATACAGGGGTTCATCAAGGAACGGTTCGACAATGTGACAGGCGAGGTCAAGCTCCTGAAGGAGGAGCAGGACAGGCTTGCTGCCGCCGTCAAGGGTGTGCAGGAGTCCCTCCGGGCCAAGGAGAGGGAGCGTGCCCTGAAGGCCAGCGAGCATGGCGCTGAGCTGGTAGTCCCGTCTGGCCCCTATGCCGGCCGCGACATCCTGGACATGGCCCTGCTGCGCAAGTTCGCCCGGTCGCAGAGCAAGGAGGCCAACGGGCCAGCGTGGGTCGCCAGGGCAGAGGAGGCCATGAAGCTCCTGGTGGCGCAGGTCAACGCGCCGCAGGTAGTGGAGGCCCTGTTCGAGTCCGCCGAGAGGAAGCTCGCGGCCCGCTTCGCCGGCGGGACATCCCACGAGCAGTTCCAGAGGTCCATGAGGCCCTGGCTTCAGGACTTCTATGGCATGGCCATGGCAGCCATCGGCGCTCGTGGCGCTATGGACTCCACCACAGCCGGCTTCGGCGACGAGCTTGTTGCCACCCTGGAGGCCCGGACCCTGTGGATGGATGTCAACCTGGCTACCCTGGTGGCGCCGCTGGTCCCGGTATTCCCCATGCCGTCGAACCCCTTCGACATCCCGAGGCAGTTGGGCGATGTCAACTTCTATCCTGGGGCTGAGAACATCGCCACGACTTCCACCCGCCTGGGGACGGGCAAGGCAACTCTGACTGCCTATGAGCTGGTGGGCCAGGTGCCCTACTCCTTCACCCTGGAGGAGGACGCCATCATCTCCCTGCTGCCCGAAATCCGGGCTGGCCTGGTGAGGAACACGGCCGAGGTCATTGATGATGTCATCCTGAACGCTGACACCACGGTGACTAACAACATCAACGCCGATGGGGCCACCATCGCGGCCAGCGATGCCGGCAAGGGCCACTGGCTGCTGGGGTATGACGGGCTGGTCCACCTGCCGCTGGTGGACAACACGGCCCAGGCCAACAACCACAATGCTGCTGTCTCCGACGACATGTTCAACGAGATACGGGCCAAGCTTGGCCGCTACGGAGTCCGGCCATCTGAGGTCGTCTGGGTGATGGACGTCAACACCTTCATCCGGGCGCAGTCCATCGCCAACTTCCGGACGATGGACAAGCTGGGCCCCAACGCCACAATTCTCACCGGCATGCTGGGCGCGGTGGAGGGCATCCCGGTCATCGTCTCTGAGCAGATGCGGCTGGCCGACGCCGACGGCAAGGTGACCGATGGCGGCAACGCGGTGGACACTGGCCGCCTGCTCATCTTCAACAGGACTCAGTGGGCGCAGGGGTTCCGGCGTGACATGACTATAGATGTTGATCGGGACACCCAGAAAAGGCAGACCGTGGTCACCGTCAGCTTCCGGCACGCGCTGACTGAGCGCAGCGGCAGCCGCAGCACGGCCACCCACACGGCCTTGCAGTACAACATCACTGGCATCTAGTGACTAGCTGCTAGCAGGCGGTCAGCCGTCACGAACGGAGCGGCCCCTGGCGGCTGACCGCTGACAGCTATAAAGGAGTGAAAGATGGTAAGCAGGGCAGCGCCCACCGCCGAGCAGGTGGACAAGATTCTCAACAACATGGTGGTCAAGGTCAATGTCGTCGCAGGTGCCGCGGCGGACACCAACATAGCCATCGCCGGCATCAAGACCGGGGACAAGCTGGTGAGCGTCCTTCAGGTAGAGCCTGACAATGGCGCTACTGGCACCATGCTCACTGACCGCACTGGCGAGGCCAGCATAACCAGCGACGGCAACATCCAGCTCACCACCACGAACACGACCGGCAAGCAGTTGCTGGTTATCTGGCTGGACATCACGGACTAGCCGTGCGCGTTGGCAATCGTGGGCCTGGCGCCCACTTCTATGAGCACAGGGCCACGCGGGAGATTTTCGTCATCCCTGTTGGAGAGGTCCGGGAAGTCCCGGACGAAGTAGGCCGGCTTCTGGTCCGGGTGCATCCGCAGAAGCTCTACGACGCGGATGCGCCCGCTTCCGAGGAGCCGAAGCCGGAAGTCCCCGAGGTGTCCAACAGGATGCTTGACACAAACCCGCGCAGGGGCCGTAGAAGGCGCTTGGCTGATTAGCAGCGCCCATGTGCCCAAATCCTGCATGCTGAGTCCCACCTTGTAGCGACGAAGCTGTAATGGCCATTGTATCGCTGAGGTTTGTTGAGGCCCCGCTAAGGCAGTCGCCAGCAGAGGAGATTGTCTATGCCGCAGAGGTAAAGACCTGGACGACTACGCCGGCCTCGCCTTCGGCCAGCATAGTGGAGCTGCCGTCAGGGGAGGACAAGACGGCGACTTTGATGGTCGGCTCTGCCAGCGTGTCGGGCACTATCATCACGTTGCCGAAGATCAAGGGGCTGACGCTGAACAAGACCTACCAGGTCCGCCTTACCTTCACCGATGGCGGCTCGAACAAGTTCGAAGCCTTCGGTGAAATCGTGTGTGAGCGCAAATGAATACCTATTGCTCGCTGGACCAGCTCAAGGACAGGCTCAACATCGCCGGCGTTGACGACGATGATAAGCTCCTGCGCCTCCTGGAGGTTGTCAGCAGGTACATTGACGGCTACTGCCGCAGGTCCTTCTACACCCTTGTCGCCACCAGGAAGTACGACGGCGACGGCGGGACAAGGCTGTTCATAGATGACCTTGTCTCTGTGACCAGCCTGAAGACGGACGATGACAAGGACAGGACCTTCGAGGTCACGTGGGCAACGACAGACTACCTGCTATTGCCCGGCAACGCTGACCCGACGACCAGGGCCAACTCGCGCTCACGGCCTTACACGAAGGTCGAGGTAGATGTTGAAGCTGGCAACAAGAGCGAGTTCATAGCCGGGCGTCAGACGGTGCAGATAGAGGGCCAGTGGGGGTTCTGGAGACATCTCAGGAGGGCCACGGAGGAGGTGAGCGGCTCTCCTGGCGCTACCGATACAGCGCTGAACGTGAATGTTCGCACAGACATTGAGGCCGGGAACACCCTGCTCATAGGCTCGGAGCAGATATACGTCAAGAGCTATCTTGACAATGTCCTGACGGTAGAGCGAGGAGTCAACGGCACGACTGCGGCTGCGCACGGTGACGGCACGGCGATAGACATCTTTGAGTACCCGGAGCCCGTGGTTGAGGCCACGCTGATTACTGCTTCGAGGCTGTGGCAGAGGCGTCTGAGCGGTTACGCCAACTCCATCGCCATGCCCGATGGTGCGCTCCAGTCCATTCGCGGCCTTGATTCAGACGTCAAGATGATGCTGTCAGCATACAGGAGGCTCTAGTGCTCCAGGTCGAGGTAAGGGGCCTGGACAAGCTGGTGCGGAAGTTGGGCATTTCGCTTGCAAGCGGGCCTATCAGCAACGCCATGTTTCTCAGCGGCCTGGCCATCCAGAGAGAGGCGCAGGTCAGGGCGCCTGTGGACACTGGCCGGCTCCGGGCAGACATCAAACCTGAGATGGACGACAGCCAACCCTTTCCGCTGTGGGTAAAGGTTGGCCCCAAGGTGTTCTACGGCGCCTACGTAGAGTTTGGCACTGGTATCTACGGGCCTGAGCACAGGCCCATCAGGCCAAGGAGAAAGAAGGCCCTGGCGTTCACCACCAGGAGCGGCGAGCGCGTCATAGTGGCCTTTGTCCGCGGCATGAGGCCGCGCCCGTTCATGCGGCCGGCGCTTCCCGCTGCCCTGCCAAGGATTAGAAACATATGGCAGGCAACATTTAGAGAGATGGTGCAAAGGTGGAAAAGTGGCTAGGGAAATCAGGGGCGCCATAGAAGGGCTTGCCAAGCTGCTCCAGGCCATTAACGGGCTGAGAGTATATACCCACTGGGTAGAGCCGACGCAGTTCCCGGCTGCCGTTGTCCTGTTTACAGGCCGTAATGCCGAGCCAGAGGTAGGCATGGGGGACTCGGACCATTTCACAGGCCAGGTCACGGTCACGCTGTTCGTGGCCTCTGGCTCCACCGAGGAAGCCTACGAATTGCTAGAGGAGATGATGGAGCCGAGAGGCACGAGAAGTATTCAGGAGGCAGCAGATGCTGATGTCACATGGGGCGGGACTGTGGACGATGGACGGCTCATTGAAATCGCAGGTGTTGGGCTCAGGCAGTACCCGTCTGGGGCCATGTACCTGTCTGCTGATTTCCGGTTCAGGTTCCTGAAGGCAGTGCCATGACGCAGCAGTACCTGAAGCATAGAAGCCAGAAGGCTGCCGGCGACGTGCTGGATGTCGCCGACTGGAACCTGGGCGCCGACAGCGCCTCGTCGGCCCACGTCGGCGGCACGGGGCGGGCTGTCAACTTCCTGGTGGCGGCGAGCAATGCGGCCCAGTACGTGCGCAACCAGGCCGACCTGGCAGCCGACGGCACCGATGACCAGTTGGACATCCAGGCAGCCATAGATGCCCTGTGAGGGAACGCATGGAGGAGATATTCCTGATTTCGGCTGACAAGGACGGGGCCGAACTGGCCCGGGCGCGGCGTAAGCACCGCTACCATCTGCGCTGCGATGGCCGCGGCGACGAAGCCGCCATCAACGAGGCCATCGAGTCCGTGGGCCGAGGCCGTATGTGGTCCATCAGCCCCGAGGCGTGGGAGCGGGTGTTTGGACAGAGCTAGGAGCCAGACGTGGCAGGCGGACGGATAGTCCTGTCAGACGGGACGTTCACTATCAGCGCGACGACCCAGGCCCAGAACAGCGGCGTCATCAGCATCGCCAGGGACGACGTTGCCCTGGAGGGCATGGGCCGCGCCACGCTCCTGGACTTTGTGACTGGCCAGGGCCTGCCCGACCGCTACATGGTAGGCATTCTGGGCGGTGCCTACGAGCGCACGGGCGTTGAGCTCCGCGGCTTCCGCATCCGGGGCCATGACCCTCAGCACCACGGCATCCGCATCGCAGGCGCGACCGACTACCTGATAGAAGACGTCCTCATCTCACACGATGGCGCCGGCGGCGCCTCCACTGACGAGGGCATTCAGCACGCGGGCGACATAGCTCCCATCCGTGGCGGCATCATCCGCCGCGTGCTTGTGACGGGCTTCGACAAGGGCATTGAGTACGCGGCTGGAGACAACGGCTGTCACGACTGTTACAACTACAACCTGCAGCTCTATGGCAACGGGACAGGCCTGAACTTCAGGACCGGCGGCTCGGTGGTGCCCCAGCGCATCCATTCCTACGGCCTGATTGCCCGGGACAACACGTCCAACGGGGTAAACATAGACGACGGCGACTGGCTGGAGTTCATAGACTGTCTGCTGGCTAGCAGTGGCGGCGCCAACTTCAATACGACGACCACGGGCAAGGGCGTCCACTACCTGCGCCTGCGGAACGTCTATTCCCTTTTGGCAGGCGGCTCCGGGTTCTTCCTGAACGGCTACGGGCACGTGCTCGAACTCTGCCACGCCAGGAACAATGGCACCAACACGGGCAACTCCAACATCGCCCGGTCCAACTTCCGCGTGGCTGCTGTCAACTGCAAGTTCTACCGCTGCTGGGCGGGCGATGACCAGCCATCGCCCACGGCGACCAACGGCTTCCGCGAGGCGACCAGCGCCTACGGCAACGTGTATGAGGACTGCGAGACGGACGGCAACCACGTCACCCAGGAGTTTGACCTACAGGGGAGCCACGTCTGGCGCGGCGTGGTGCGCACGCCCACCAGCATCGGCGCCGGGGCGGACCAGGATGTGGTCGCGGCCCGCGCCCTGGCCGATGGCGCTACTGAAGTCTGGGAGGTCACCGCCGTCGCGGGCGACAACATCCGCGGCTGGTGGCGGGCCACGGCCAGCCGCAGCGGCTCTTTCATCACGGGCACGGTAGTGGAGGACTTCGACACCGACGGCGCCACGGTCGCGGTCGTGGACAACCTGAATGGCACCTACGACCTGAACATAGCCAACAACGGCGTGGCGGCCCAGAATTTCACGTACCGTTTGCTGAGGAGCTAGGCCATGACTTCGCTAGCCAAAAAGCTGGCCATCCCTGAGTGCAGTGCCCCTTTGAGGAAGGACCAAGCGCTGGCGTTCCAGTGTGGGCTCCTTGTTGCCGATGAGTCGCTGTCGTCTGACCAGGCGGTGCAGGCCATTAACAGACAGCACCAGATACACCACGAGCAGGGCCATCCATACAAGGGCCAGTGGGCAATTAGCGTAACCCTGGACGAAAGGGGCCTCTCCTCCTCGTGTCCGCTGACCTGCTGGGAGGCTTTCCATGGCTAAGTATGATTCCAAGGCTAGCAGGCTATACATAGCCGAGATAGATATGTCGCCCTTTACGGTCAGCGTCCAGGGGCCGAGCGCATCGCGTTTGCTAGATGCGACTACCCTGGCTGACTCAGGGGCCAGGTTTGTGCGGAGCATAGACGAGGGGGTGTTCAACTGGGAAGGTCTCTTCGATGACGAGACCCTGGACGCCTTTCTGGCCACCCTTCACGGCGACAACGGAGAGAAGACGCTGACCTGCTGGCCCTCCGGCGACCAGAACCCCAGACCAGGCTACGGTACCGCCGCTGTCCGACTGGAGACAGTGGACTACCAGTCCCGTGTGGGCAGCCTTGTAGCCGCTCGTATGACCCTGAGAGGCAACGGTGCAGTCGAGCGTATCAAAGCGCTCAATAACTCGGGGAAGGTCACCCAGACTGCCGGCGGCAACGACGACGCCATAGACGACGGCGCCCAGACCACTAACGGCGGCGCCCTCTACTACCATGTTTTCGCTGTTACCGCCACTGGGGGCAATGCCCAGTGGCTGCTCCAGCTACAGGACAGCGCCGACAACGTTAGCTTTGCCACCGTCCAGCAGGTCGTCATTGCCAACGGTGCCGTTGGCGGCGGCAGAGCAGCTTTCACCGGCACGTTCAGGCGCTATGTACGTATCCAGCGCATTCTAGACGCCACCAGCGGCAGCATCACCTGGATGACAGGCTACTTCAGAGGCTAAGGAGGTACGCTAGATGAGCTTCTTCGACTCGAAAGTCTCGGTCTTTCAGATCACCGACGTTGGAGCGCAGCTTAGGGACCTGTCGGCCTACATCAACGAGATACGCGGCTTGCCTGGCCCGAGGAACCTCGACGAGGTCACGGCCCTTGGGGACTCTGGCGCCAAGTTCATCCCCGGCATTGAAAACGTGCAGGTCACCATTTCCGGCATATTTGACGACACTGCCAGCTCTGGCCCCGACGCCGTCCTTGGGCCTCTGAGGACCCACACTGCGGCAGTAGCCTTCGACTACGGGCCCAAGGGCAAGACCGCAGGGTTCCCCAGGTACGCCGGGGACTGCTGGGTGACGAGCTATGAGATCACGTCCAGGGTCGGCAACAGGGTAGAGTGGACAGCCACGCTCCAGGTCAACGGGACTGTCTCCCGTGGGACGTACTAATTTCAATCCTCACCCGACCCGAAGGCCGGGTGCAACCCCTGGACTTGCCGAATTATAGCACATCACGGAGATAACGATGGAAGTCACGCTATCTGAAGAGGAGAAAGAGGGGCGTGTGCTAAAGGTGGACCTGCCCAGCGGTGGATGGTGGGAAGTGCTGGTGAATCCCACGTGGGGGCAGGTCAAGGCCTTCAGGAAGTTCCTGAAGGAGAAGTACAACAAGGCTGAGGACGAGGACCTGGCGACGGCAGCCCTCGTCTACTTCAGCGTAGCCTGGTCTTTCCCTGAAGCGCTAGATGAAGCGGGCCTTGACCGGCGGGACGCCAGGGACATCGCCGGCGTCATGGTGCCCCTGAACAAGGCCCTGACCCCTTTATTCGAGGCCTTCCGAGGCACGTGATGGAAGACCTGTTCGCCAGCCTCAAGCAGGGCAAGGTGCCCCTCGAGTTCCACGACGTGGAGCTTATGCGCCTCACTGGATGGACCGAGAAGGAGCTCATGGAGACCTCTGCCGAGACAGTGAGGAAGATGGAGGCGTACATGGCTGTCCGGGACGTTGTGATCAACGGCGGAGAGGTACGGTTTGACGACGAACAATGAGATGCAGGTCGTTGTCCGGCTCAGAGATGAGCTGACAAAGGGCCTGGAACGGGCTGGCAAGGGTCTCCGTGACTTTGGCCGGGGCCTCAGCGAGTTTGGCCAGAGCACGGCCCTGGCCACTGCGCCCCTTGCTGCCTTTGCCGGCTTCTCTGTCAAGGCGGCAGCCGACTTCGAGAGCAGCTTCGCCGGGGTGCGCAAGACTGTCAACGCCACAGAGGAGGAGTTCCAGCGACTGGCCCAGGGGTTCCGGCGCATGGCGCTGGAGATACCCGTTTCTGTGGACCAGCTCAACGCCATAGGCGAAGCGGCTGGCCAGCTTGGAATCCAGACCAGCAACATCATGGAGTTTACCAGGACTGTTGCTGACCTGACAGTGACCACCAACCTGAACGCGGACGAGGCTTCCACTAGCCTGGCGCGTCTGGCCAACATCACTGGCCTTGACCAGAGCCAGATGGGACGCCTCGGCTCCGCGATAGTGGCCCTTGGCAACAGCCTTGCCACCACCGAGAGGGAGATAGTGGACTTCGGCCTTCGGCTGGCCGGCGCTGGCAGGGTAGCTGGCCTGACCGATGCTGAAATCCTGGCGCTGGGCGCTTCGCTCTCCTCCGTGGGCGTCAATGCTGAGGCTGGCGGCACAGCCATGCAAAAGACCCTCATTGACATGACGCAGGCTGTGGCGGTTGGCGGCGAGAAGCTGGAGCTATTTGCCCGCACTGCCGGCCTGAGCGCCAGCGAGTTCGCTCGTCTGTTCCAGGAAGATGCGTCCGAGGCTTTCACACGGTTTGTGGAGGGGCTGGGCCGAGCGGGAGACAAGGCCTTCAACATCCTGGACGAGCTGGGGCTCCACGATGCCAGGCTCGTTCAGTCGTTCATCGCACTGGGCAACGCTGGCGACCTGCTGAGAAGGAGCATCGAACTTGGCAACGATGCCTTCCAGGAGAACACGGCCCTGTCCAGGGAGGCCCAGGAGCGGTACAAGACCTTCGCGTCCCAGACGCAGTTGCTCATGTCGTCATTGAGGGAGCTACAGATTGAGGTGGGCAACGCCCTCATCCCTGCGCTGAGAGACCTCATAGAGGACGTGCGTCCCATACTTGAGGGATTCGCCAAGTGGGCCCGGGAGAACTCTGGGCTTGTCCGCAGCCTTGCGGTGGTCACTGCGGCTATCGCTGGCCTGGCCACGGTGTCGGTTGTCGTAGGGACCGTGCTTACTCCTCTTGGGGCTGCTATCTCAGGTGTCAGCGCCGCAGCCACACTTCTGAGCAAGGTCAACTGGGCAGGAATTGCCGCGGGCATTGGAAGCGTTGGTGCAGCGGCCCTTGTAGCCGCCGGGCGGTTCGCAGCCATGGCCGCGGTTGGCGTTGCTGCTGGGGCGGCAATAAAAGTCTTTGATGCTGCAATTCTTGGAGGCCTGGACGCGGCTGCCAGCTCAGGGATGCTGCACCCTGAGACCGTGGAACTTCTGAGGGAGAAGGGACCCGCCGCCTTTTTCCAGGCTGTTGGCATGGAGACCAAGGCAGTCATGAGAGATACCATGACTGCCATTGGAGAGTTCGGGGCCGACGTCATTGACCCCTTCGGCGGCAAGGCAGACGAGATAGCCAAGAACACTGTGGAGGCCACCAGGAAAGTCCGTGATGCTCTGACCGAGGGGCAGGCCATCCTGTCCGGCTCCGGCGACCTTTCTGGCGTGAGCTTGCCAGCGCTAGGCGAGGGGCTGCCAGAGACGTTCCGTGGGCTAGCAGGTGGCCTTGAACGTGTGGCCGATGCAGTCACAGAGCTGGACCTGGCCACGGAAGAGACCATGCCCACCTTGAGGGAGTTCCTGACCGGCCCGGAGGGACTGAACCAGAACATCCTGCTGGCGTCGCGGCGTATGTCGGTGTTTAGTAAGGAAGCTGTCCTGGCCAGGCAGGCCTTCGATGTGCTCATGGGCCGTAGAGGGCCGTGGAGCGCCGAGTTGTTGTCCATGTTCAGGGACAAGGCCGTGGAGGCAAGCGGCGCCCTGGGCCAGGCGTTCCAGACTGTGCGCGACATGGCCGAGAAGGCGGGCAATGCCATGGCGGACGCCGTGAAGCGCCAGGCCGAGGCCCTGCAGCGGCTGCGGGAGGAGCAGCAGAAGCACAGGGACATGCTGGTGCGCTTCGGCTTCCACACGGCCCGCAACGGGCGCATCTTCGACCCCAGTATGGTGCCGCCGGGGTGGTCCTTCGTCCCAGGCATCGGCCTGGTGCCCTTCGACCCGGTGACGGGCCAGTGGCGCGACGAGGGTGGCTGGCAGCGCGCCACGTCCGGCGGGTCCGTCATCCAGCAGACCAGTGTGACTATGACCGTGGACGGCGAGGTGCTGGGCCAGGCGTCGGGGCGGCACGTCGTCCGCTATAGCCGGAGGAACATCATCTGATGGCCGCGACCCTGGAGCTATTCGACGGCTCGACCACCATCAATTTCCTGGGGACTACCTACCGGGCCACGCTGCCCGTGGACTTCGACCCGCCGCCGGTGGCGACGGCCATCGCTGGCACGTTCCTGCGCGGCCTCACCTACCGCCCGCGCACCATATCCTTCGACCTCACGGTGACCGGCGCCTCCCTGTCCGACCTGCGCACCCGCATCCGCGACCTGGACGCCATGCTGGTACGGGCGCAGGAGCGGCAGGCGCTGGCCCAGGGCACGCTGGTGGTGCTGAAGGTCCAGCTTGGCAACACCGACACCGACGACATCTCCTACCGCGTGCTGATGGGCGCCCACACGCTGCCCAGGGACCTCCTCCAGGAGCCGAAGCTCTCCAGCGGCTTCGCCTCGGTGAGGGGCAGGCTCTCGCTCCTGTGCGAGCCTCTGGGCAGGCTGGCCAGCGTCTCGGTGGCCTCGGACACCCTGGAGAACGAGCAGGACGGGGCCAACGTCAACTACATGGACATCACGGGCATTGGCGGCGTGGAGGCGGCGCTGGCCCAGATCAAGATTGTGCCCAGCAGCGGCTCGGGCAAGCTGTGGGTGGCCCGGCGTTCGGGCAGCCGCCGGACGGATGACCTGTTCCTCCAGGGCGAGGAGGAGTCCAGCATCGTGCAGGGCACGACGCCTGATGGCGCCGGCAGTGACCTGGACTTTGCCTCCAATGGGGCCGATACCACAAACTTTGCCATCACCAGCGCCGGCCTGGTGGCGTCGCTGGCCTGGGAGAACAACTCGGGCGGCTTGCAGAGCCTGAAGACGACCTACACCAACACGGGCTACTTTGCCTACCAGATAGCCGGCGGGAGCCTGCCCAGGGGGCTGTTCCGCGTGCTGGCCCGCGTCAAAGTGGACATTCTGAACAATACCAGCAATAACTGGCAGCACATGGCCTTTGCCCTGGGCTACAGCTTTGGCGCCGCCAGCCGCACCCCGGCAGATGGCGATGAGGTGCGGCTGGCGGCGGACGCCACCTGGGAAATCCTCGACCTGGGCGAGATAAACATCCCACCCCATGCAATACCTGACGGCTTCACCGCTCCGGCCCTGGAGCTACGCATCTACGCCGTATGGGACCCGGGCGGCGCCAGCGTTACACTGGGCAACACCGAGGACCTGGTCTGGTACATAGACTACCTGTTCCTCCTGCCCATTGACGAGGGCGCGGTCATCGTCAGCGGCCTGGCCAGCGGCGACCGCGTGCTCATAGACAGCGTCTCCGACACGCCCGGCGTGTACGTCCTGAACGCCAGCGACGTCGTCCAGAAGTTCGCCTCCTTTGTGGGGCGGCCCTTTGGCCTGGGGCCGGAGGACACCAGGCTGTACGCGCTCATACAGCATGGCAACTCCGACCCCTCGACCATCACCCTGACGGTAACGCCGACCTACGTCCCGCGCCTGGTGGGGGTGTGACATGCCGCGCCGACTGCCCCAGTCCATCAAGCTCTACTCCGTGGACGTGTCCAGCGCCACCATCCTCGACGTGCTGGACATCGCCGCCCTGGACCGCCTGGAGCACAGCACCGAGCTCCCCGGCGGCTTCATGCGGCTGGAGTTCACCATCGCCGGCACCGAGGGCCTGTACTGGGAGTGGCGGGTCAACCGGCTGCTGTGCCGCATCCGCCTGGAGGAGGACGGCGGGCGTGTCATCTGGGAGGGCCGGGTCGAGGACATCGAGCTGCGCGACCTGTGGACCATGCACATCGCCGCCTACGGCTACTGGTCTAACTTCACCGACGCTTACTACAACGCCAGCTACAACACCACGGGCGACCAGATAGTCAGCGACCTGCTGACCAACGCCTTCAGCGGCAACCGGCAGGTAAGCTCCAGCCTGGCCCACGTGGAGGCGCCCGGCGTGACCATTGACCAGGACTACCAGGATGACTGGGACGCCTGGCGCATCCTCACCGACTCCCAGCGGGGCGTGCTGGCCTACGGGAACAGCAGCAACCAGAAGATGGACCTGGCCGTGTGGGAGGACCGGGAAGTCCACTACAAGGCCCGCAACCCCAGCAAGGTCACCTGGCTGTCCTACGTGGGCGCCCAGAGCGGCGGCGGCGTGGACAGGCTCCCGGCCCGCATCTCGTGGCAGAACGTGGCCAACGCCGTGAGCGTCACCTACCTCTCGGCGGGCACGCCCACCCGGACCGCCTTCGCCACCGACCAGCGCTCCATTGACCGCTACATCCGCCGGGAGCTGCGCATCCCCAGCATCGGCGAGTCGGCCAGCGGCACCGCCAACGCCCGCCGGGACACCGAGCTGGCCCTGCGCAAGGACCCCCAGCAGCAGACCGACAATATCGTCCTCACCCGGGTGTGGGACGCCAACGGCATCGAGGCGCCCCTGTGCCGGGTGAGGGCTGGCGACGTGCTGCGCGTCCAGGACTTCACGCCGGTGAGCAGCAGCCTGGACGCCGTGACCCTGGACGCCTACCGGACCTTCTTCATCGAGGAGGCCCGCTGCGACCACGCCACGGGCCAGCTACATATCCGGCCCGACCGGGAGGGGCTGACGCTGGCGGCGCTGCTGAGGAGGAACAACATCAGGTAGGAGGCAGGCATGCTGGCGACCATTTACCGCGCCCTGTGGACGCGCATCGGGGGCCGCCCCTGGACCTATATCGCCCGCGACTGGACGTGCCGGCGCCCGCTGCGGATTGTGCTCTCAGCCTTCGCTGGCGGGCTGCTGGTGGGCCTGCTGCTGCCCGTGGCGCCCGTGTTCGCCGCCATCGCCGGGCTGGTCATGGGCGTGGCCATCGGGCACATCTGGTGGGACACGCGGGGGCAGTACATCCCTGACGAGTACCGGGAGAGGGACGATGCCTGAGCTGGACCTGACGACGCTGCTGGTAGTCTACGGCCCCATGGGGGCCATGCTGGCCTGGTTCGGCTGGCGGCTGGAGCGCACCCTGGAGCGGCTGCGGCGCTCCAACGAGCTCATGGCCCGCGCCATCCTGCGCTGGCTGGAGCGCGTGGACGCCCAGGAGGCGTCCCAGTTGAGCAAGGAGCTCTACAGGATCAATGGCGACGGCTAGTTAGCACTGTGACCCGCGATGTCATGGACTGTGTGATTGGGCCTTGGCAGAGTATTCGTGGTGTGACCAGGGGCGCACTGCTGTCTATGTGCATAGAGCCTGTGCTAGACTATACTCGCTTTGAGTTTGTCAGGGGTAAGGAGCGCATAGAGCTCACGCCCACTGAGTTCAAGCTCCTGGCTTACCTGCACGAGCACGCCGGGAGGGTGTGTAGCAAAGAGGCCCTGGCCCTTGCCATGTACGGCCAGGCGTGGAGAGGCGATGAGGTCAGGTGGTACATTTGTAGCCTACGGCGGAAACTTGGAGCCGACGTTATCAAGACCCGAAGGTTGTTTGGCTACTATGTGTCCAAATCGTGACCAAAATGAAGGTGCTGCGCCTATGGATGGCTGCATACAGCCAGTTTCTGTTGAATAGGATAGTATAGATTATACTGCGAAGCCATTAACGCAAGCTGGAAAATCTGAAAATTCAGTCCGGGGAAGCCATGAAGGGAAGGCTCATTGACCTGCTGAGGCTCGTGGCAGGACTGGCTGCCAGCATCGGCCTGGGGTGGCTGGCTGTGCACGGGCTGGACTGGGGCCTGGTAGCCGAGCAGCTTCGGGGCGTTTCCATCCTGACCATGCTCCTGTCGCTGGGCATTTTCATCCTGGCCAGCCTGCTCAGGGCCTACCGCTGGCAACTACTCTTCGTCAAGGAAAAACTCCCCGTGCTGCGCCTGTTCGTAGTCCAGAACGAGGGCATCGGCCTGAACAATCTGGTGCCCATCCGCGTTGCCAGCGAGGCTACTCAGCTTGCCGTGCTGACCATCCGCGACCGCGTGAACGCCGCCACCGCCCTGGCGACGCTGGGCATGGAGCGCGTCATTGACGTCGTCGCCAGCACCATGCTCCTGGGCATCGCCTTCTTCCTGGTGCCGGAGATGAAGCATTTCACCCTCTACGTGTGGGGGGCCATCGGCTTCACGGTGGTGGCGGTAGCCCTGGTGAGGTTCCTGTCCTGGGGGAGCGAGGCCCTGGCCTTCATCAAGAGGTTCCGCTTCCTGGCCGAGTTCGCCACCGCGGTGAAGGACCTGGAGCGGCAGCGGGGCCGGCTGGCAGCCTCTTTGCTGGTGAGCTTCTGCTACTGGATTCTCATCGGAGTATGCACTTGGACCATAGCTGTTGCCATGGACCTGTCCATATCGCTCATGACGGCGACGCTGGTGATCATGGGCACCATCTTCTTTGCCACAGCCGTGCCGGCGGCACCCAGCGCCCTGGGCACCTTCGAGTTCGCTGTGGTGTACGTCCTTTCCTACTTCGGGATAGAAAGGGAGGCAGGCTTTGGCTTCGCGGTGTTGACCCACGCGGTGCTTTTCCTGCCGCCCACCGTCATCGCAGTCCTCTTCCTGCCCAGGGAGGGCCTGATGTCCCTCATGTCGGCGGAGCAGGTGCGCCGCCTGGCCGCCAGGGTGGGCGGGGCAGGGCATACGCCGGCCCATTGATCCTCCTGCTGGCAGTACTGACGCTGCTGGTTGCCGCGGCCTGCGCTCGTCCCCAGCCCCCAACAGCGACCCCCACCGCGCCGGCGCCCAGCGTGACGCCAGCGGCTTCACCTGCACCTTCGGCAACGGCCGCGCCTCCGGTCCCGTCGGCCACACCGACACCGACGCCAGCACCTGCGACAACTCCAACGGCGCCAGCCCAGCAGCCCACCGCCACACCTGTCCAGGCCACGCCGGCGCCCCCAGGCGGCGCGCGACGCGGCGGGACGCTGGACCTGGCGGGAAGGGAGGACATAGCCCACTACGACGTGCAACAGGAAGTGTCGCCGGCGCTGTCCACGTGGGGGCCGGGCATCATCTACAGCCGCATGCTCCGCTTCAAGGCCGGGCCAGACGTGGCACTGCCCAGCCTGGCCGTGGAGTGCGAGCTGTGCGATAGCTGGGCCATGGAGGATATTACAACCTTCGTGTTCAGGCTGCGCGGGGGCGTGCGCTGGCAGAGCATAGCCCCTGTGGCCGGCAGGGAATTGACGGCAGCGGACGTGGAGTCCAGCTACAACCGCCAGCGCCAGCAGGGCTGGCCCAACGCGTCGCTGCTGCAGACCATCGAGACCATCGAGGCACTGGGCCAGGAAAGCGTCAGGATTACCCTGAAGGTGCCAGACGCGGACTTCCTGCTTTCCCTGGCCGACGGGCATTCCAAGATCGTCGCGCCGGAGGCGGTGGCGGTCAACGGCGACCTGAAAGATGGCCCCAACGTGGGCTCTGGCCCGTGGGTGCTCGCGGACGCAAGCCCTCCGGGCGTCCATGCCTTCACCCGGAACCCGGACTACTTCGAGCCAGGGCTGCCCTACCTGGACTCCCTGAATATCCACATCATCCCTGACCAGGACACCAGGTCGGCGGCCTTCCGCGTCGGTGCCATAGACGTGCTGGACGTGGGGCCGCAAGAATGGCAGGAGCTGCGGCAGCGCCCCGGCAGCCAGGGCCTCCTGGTGCCGGAGCCGGGCGCCGGGCTGGAGCTGGCGCTCAAGACGACGCAGCCACCCCTGGACGACCTGGCCGTCCGCCAGGCCATATTACAGGCTATGGACCCCTGGAAGGCGGCCGAGGAGATATGGCTGGGCGCGGCCTACGTGGGCGTCGGGGTGCCGCCGGCCGCGCCTGGATGGCTGCTGCCCGAGGCGGAGCTGAGGAAGCACCTGGGACAGCCAGAGGAGGCGCGGCGCCTGCTGCAAGCCGCCGGCGTGCCAACGCCGGTGCCCCTGACCATCAGGGTGGGGGACTTCGGCGACCTGTACCGGGCACACGCCCAGCGCATCGCCGAGGAGCTGCGGGCCGTGGGCTTTGGCCCCGTTATCGAGATGGTGAACCGGCAGACCTTTGGCGAGGACGTCTGGATGGGCGGCCAGTACCAGATGTTCGTTGGCCCGGTGGCCCCCGTGACCCGGCCCAACGACTTTATGTTGGGAGTGCTGCACAGCCGCGGCGCGTGGAACACGGCTGGCTACCGTAGCCCGGTGCTGGACGGCCTTATCGAGGCGCAGGCCCGCGAGTATGACCCGCTGGAGCGGCAGCGCCTGGCCCTGGAGGTGCAGCGCCACGTGCTGGCCAACGCCTTCCGCTTCATGCCAGCAGGCCGGGTGTCCATCTGGACCTGGAGTCCCAGCGTCCACGCCTTCTATCCCAACTTTGCTGGCTTCGAGTACGCCTTCTGGGCCAGGGTGTGGGTCACGGGATAGCAGGCTACCGGCCGTGCCGCCTGTAGTCCTCGATGCCTTCCTCAAGGGTGGACCAGGCCAGCAGGGCGCACTTTATGCGGACGGGGTAGCGCCTCACCTCGCTGAGGGCCTGGAGCTCGCCCAGCCGCCCATCGGCAGGAACGGCACCGCCCATCATGGCGCGGAACAGGCGGGCGAGGTCCTCCGCCTCGGAGAGCGTCTTGTGGGCAATGGCCTCGGTGAGCATGGAGCCGGAGGCCTGGTTGATGGAGCAACCCTTGCCCTGTAGCCCCACGCGGGCTACTCGCCCCTGGCCGTCCAGGGCAATCTGCAGGTGTACCTCGTCCCCGCAGAAGGGGTTTACTCCATCGGCCTGGATATCGGGGGCCGGGACCTCGTCCCGGTTGCGCGGGTGGCGGCAGTGGTCCAGGATGACCTCACTGTAAAGCTCATCGAGCTCGCGGGACTCCATGCACAAAGTACCTCAGGGCCTGCTTCAGGGCATCTACGAGGGCGTCTACCTCCTCTTCAGTATTATAGAGGTAGAAGCTGGCCCTGGCAGTAGCAATCAGGCCCAGAGTCCGCATGAGGGGCATGGTACAGTGGTGGCCTGTCCTGATGGCGATGCCGTACCTGTCCAGGAAGGTGCCCAGGTCGTGGGGATGCACCTCCTCGCAGTGGAAGGGCATAATGCCGCCGCGTATGTTCACGTCTCGCGGGCCGAGGAGGTCCAGCTCCTCCAGCTCCTTGAAGGCGTCCAGGGCGTACCGGGTCAGCCGCATCTCGTGCTGGCGGACGTTCTCCATGCCAAGGCTTTCCAGGTAGTCCACGGCGGCGCCGAGGGCAATGGCATCCGCTATGTTGGGCGTGCCCGCCTCGAAGCGCATGGGCAGGTCGTTCCAGGTGGCGCGGTCGAACCAGACTTCCAGCACCATCTCGCCGCCTGTGAGGAAAGGCTCCATCTCCTCCAGCACCTCGCGGCGGGCGTACAGCACGCCGATGCCCGTCGGCCCCAGCATCTTGTGGCCGGAGAAGGCGAGGAAGTCGCAGCCCAGGTCACGCACGTCTGTGGGCATGTGGGGGACGCTCTGGGCGCCGTCAACCAGCACCCTGGCGCCCACGGCACGGGCCCTGGCCGCCAGCTCCTTCACGGGATTAATGGTGCCCAGGGAGTTGGACATGTGGACAATGGCCAGGAGCTTGGTCCTGGGCGTTATGATGGAGTCCACATCCGAGAGGTCCAGGGTGCCCTCCCTGGTCAGGGGCAGGAACTTGAGCACGGCGCCGGACTCCTTCGCTGCCTTCTGCCAGGGCACCAGATTGCTATGGTGCTCCATCTGGGTAAGCACTATCTCATCGCCGGGCTTGAGGTTCTCCCTGGCCCAGGTGTTGGCCACGAGGTTGATGCCCTCGGTGGTGTTGCGCATCCAGATGATGGTCTCGGGGGCCTCGGCGTTAATGAAGCGGGCGACCTTGTGGCGCGCCTCCTCGTACTTGTCGGTGGCCTCCATGCTCAGGGCGTGGACGCCGCGGTGGACATTGGCGTTATAGTCCTCGTAGTACCGCGTCAGCGTCTCGATGACGATTCGGGGCTTCTGGGACGTGGCAGCGTTGTCCAGGTATACCAGGGGCTTGCCGTAGACCTTCCTGGACAGGATAGGGAAGTCCTCCCTGATCTTCTTGACATCCAGCATAATATTTACCCCTTGTCAGCCAGCAGCGCCCGGCTGCCATGCTCTTGCCTGCGCTGGGCCTGGACCAAAGCCCTCAGGCTAGACCTCGATCTCGACATCACTGCCGTTGACACGCACCTTGAAGGTCTCTATGGGCATCACAGCGGGAAGCGACGTGACCTCGCCTGTACGGACATCGAACCTTGCCCCGTGGCGGGGGCATTCGACCTCGAAGCCGTCCAGCTCACCTTCGCCCAGCGGCCCCTCATCGTGGGTGCACACGTCGTCTATGGCGTAGAAACTGCCGCCGACGTTGCACACCGCCACTGAGCGGCCGTTGACCGTGCAGGCCTTGACCGTACCCGGTGGGATATCCGATACCTTTGCTACCTTTACGAACGCCATAACTAGCCCTCTAACGCAAGAGTACACACTAGGTCCCAGGCGGCGTCAGGCGCTCTGCTGCAGCTCGCCGGCCGCCTCCTGGCTGGCCCTGATGCGCTCCACAAGGTTGGCGATGCTGGTGGCATCCAGGATGGCGCGGACAGCGTCCTCGACCACCTTCCAGATCTCCCGCTGGGCGCAGGACGAGAACTGGCCGCAGACGCCAAACTCGTCCAGGCAGCTTACCGGCGTCTGGCTGCCGCCCAGGTAGGTCATCACCATGCCCATGCTTATCTCAGAGGGGTCCATAGCCAGCACGTGGCCGCCCTGCGGGCCGCGGAAGCTCCGCACCAGCCCGTGCTTGCTGAGTATGTTCAGCAGGCGCGCCAGGTAGGGCTCTGGTATCCCCTTGCGGCGTGCAATGTCCGATGTGTGGACAGGCCCCTCGCCGGCGTGTTCGGCCAGGTCCACCAGCGCCCGCACGCCATAGTCAACCTGAATTGGGATGTGCATTGCCATTCCCCTGTAGCCCAGGCCTACTCCGTGGAGACCTCTTTAGCTTTTCCCTCCAGAGCGGACTCCAGGGCGTGCCAGGAAAGGACGGCGCACTTGATCCGCGCGGGGTACTGGACGACGCCCGAAAGCACCTCCAGGTCGCCCAGCAAATCAGCGTCGTACTCCTCTCCCGGCTTGCGAGTCAGCATATGGCGGAACTCCCTGAAGAGCCTCGCGGCCTCCTCCACCGACTTGCCCTTGATGCTCTCGCTCATCAGGGAGGCCGAGGCCTTGGATATGGCGCAGCCCGCGGCCTGAAAGCCAATGTCCTTGACCACCGAGTCCTCCACCTTGAGGTAGAGGGTGATCTTGTCCCCGCACAGCGGGTTGAACCCTTCAGCCGTGCGGTTGGCGTCCTCCAGCTTGCGGAAGTTCCGGGGACGCCTGCTATGTTCCATGACCATATCCTGGTACAACTCTTCCAGGTTGTACATTAGCCTTCAGCCTCTTGCTCCGATGGCCCCCTCTCAAACTCTCCCCCAATGGGGGCGAGGACTGTCCCTGCCTCCTGTGGGAGAAGGTCAGAATGGGGACTCAGGCGCTTCACCGCGGCCACCTCTAGACCTCAAACCTGTAGCTGGGCAGGGACTCCAGGAACAGCTTCTCCAGGTACGCCCTGAGACCGTCCACCGTCACAGTGTCTATGATCTCCCTGGCGAAGCCGTAGATGAGGAGCCGGCTGGCCGTCTCCAGGTCAATGCCCCGGCTGCGCATGTAGAAAACAGTGTTCTGGTCAATGTTGCCGGCGGCGGCACCGTGGCCGCACTTGACGTCATCAGCATATATAAACAGGGCGGGCTTGCTGTCCACCTCGGCATCGGGCGACAGCACCAGGTTCTTGTCCTCCTGCTGGGCGTCGGTCTTGATGGCGCCCGGGCGCACCCAGACAGTGCCTCCGAAGACCGCCCGCGACTTGCCATCCAGAATGCCCTTGTAGTACAGCCTGCTGGTGGCATGGGGCTTGATGTGGTCAATGTTGATGAAGTTGTCCATGTGCTGGGTGCCCGAGGTCAGGTACAGGCCGTTGAGCGTACAGGTGCCGCCTGGGCCGTCCAGCGACACGTACAGGTCGTAGCGCCCCAGCCCGACGCCCTTCTCGAAGGCCCTGGAGACAAAGGCGCTGCCCTGGGACTGGTAGACGCGCTGCACGCCCACGTGGGCGGCGGCGTTGCTCTCGTTGAGCAGCCTGTAGTGGTCCAGCCTGGCCCCCTCGCCCAGGGCCATCTCGCAGACGGCATTGGTAAAGTAGCTGCCCTGGCCCAGGCCGACGTAGCTCTCAATCACCGTCGCGCGGCTGCCGGCGCCGGCCACCAGCAGGACACGGGGGTGCGTCACCGTAGGCGCTGGCCGCTCGGTGGACAGGAAGACCAGGTTCAGCGGGGCCTCGACCGTGGCGCCGTCCTGGATGTGGACGAGGGCGCCATCCCACAGGAAGGCGGTGTTCAGCGCCGTGAAACCATCATCGTCAATGGCGGCGTACCGGGCCAGGTGCTGCTGCACCAGGTGACCATCGGACGCCAGCGCCCGGGAGAGGGCCATCACGCGCACGCCGCTTTCGGCAGCGGGCGCGTCGGACAGGGCCTCGGCGTAGTGACCGTCAACGAAGACGATGTTGGTCCAGGCCTCGTGCCAGGGGGCGGCCTGCCGGACGTCCTCGGCCTTGACGGCACCGGGCGCGACGTCGAAGGGGTAGGCGTAGGTAGCGGTGGCTATGGGGGCGACGTTGGTGTACTTCCACTTCTCGTTGCCCCTGCGGGCCGTGGGGAAGCCAAGCTGCAGGAAACGCGCCAGCGCACGCTCCCTCAACTCCCTGGCCCACGCCGGTACCCCGGCCACCCTGCTCGCCAGCATGCGGAAGTCGGCCTCATACTGCTCGAATCTGGTTGGAGTCTGAGTCGTCATGGAGCTAGACCTTCACCGTCTCCCTGACCCAATCGTAGCCCTTCTCCTCCAGCTCCAGGGCCAGCTTGCGGCCTCCGGACATGGCGATGCGGCCATCCACCAGCACGTGGACGTAGTCAGGGGTCACGTAGTTGAGGATGCGCTGGTAGTGAGTGACCATGACGATGGCCCTGGACGGCCCGCGGAAGTGGTTAACTCCGTTGGACACGACCTTCAGGGCGTCAATGTCCAGGCCCGAGTCGGTCTCGTCCAGGAGCGCCAGGGTAGGCTCCAGGAGCAGCATCTGGAGGACCTCGTTGCGCTTCTTCTCGCCGCCCGAGAAGCCCTCGTTGACCGAGCGCTTCACCAGGTCTGGCGTGATCTCCATGAGCTTCAGCTTGCTCTCCAGCAGCCTGTCGAACTGCCGGACGCTCAGCTCTGGCTGCCCCCTGTACTGGCGGATGGCGTCCACCGCCGACTTGAGGAACTGCCAGGAGCGGACGCCCGGTAGCTCCACGGGGTACTGGAAGGCAAGGAAAATGCCTTCCCGCGCCCTGGTCTCGGGGTCCATGTCCAGCAAGCTCTTGCCCTTGTAGAGCACCTGGCCCTCGGTCACCTGATAGTCGGGCTTGCCGGCCAGCACGTTGGCCAGGGTGCTCTTGCCGGAGCCGTTGGGCCCCATGATGGCGTGTACCTGGCCCAGGTTTACAGTCAGGTCAACGCCCTTGAGTATCGCCTTTCCGTTAACGGAGACGTGGAGGTTGCGCACCTCCAGCAGGGGAGAGGTATTTTCCATCTGTACCATCGTTTAGCCAACCGTCCCTTCCAGACTTACTCGGAGCAACTGGGAAGCCTCGGCCGCGAACTCGAAGGGCAGCTCCTTGAAGATGCCACGGCAGAAGCCGTTGATGATCATGTAGTGGGCCTCGTCCAGGGATATGCCCCGCTGCTGGAGGTAAAAGAGCTGGTCATCGTTGATCTTGGAGGTCGTGGCCTCGTGGCCCATCTGGGCCGTGGGATTGCGTATCTCGATGTAGGGCACCGTGTGGGCGCTGCTCTTGTCCCCGATGAGCAGCGAGTCGCACTGGGTGAAGTTGCGGGCGCCGGTAGCCGAGGGCAGGATCTTGACCATGCCACGGTAGGTATTGGAGCCGTGGCCTGCCGAGATGCCCTTGGCCACGATGGTGCTGCGGGTGTTCTTGCCCACGTGGACCATCTTGGTGCCCGTGTCGGCCTGCTGGTAGTTGTTTACCAGGGCCACCGAGTAGAACTCGCCCACGGAGTTGTCGCCCTGGAGGATCACGCTGGGGTACTTCCAGGTGATGGCCGAGCCGGTCTCCACCTGGGTCCAGGAGATCTTGGAGTTCTTGCCGGCACACTTGCCGCGCTTGGTGACGAAGTTGTACACGCCGCCCCTGCCCTGCTTGTCGCCAGGGTACCAGTTCTGGAGGGTGGAGTACTTGATTTCGGCGTTGTCCAGGGCTATAAGCTCGACCACGGCGGCGTGGAGCTGGTGGCTCTTCCTGATGGGCGCGGTGCAGCCCTCCAGGTAGCTCACGTAGCTGCCCTCGTCGGCGATGATGAGCGTGCGCTCGAACTGCCCCGAGTCCACGGCGTTGATGCGGAAGTAGGTCATCAGCTCGATGGGGCAGCGCACGCCGGGCGGCACATAGACAAAGGAGCCATCGCTGAAGACGGCGGAGTTGAGGGTAGCGTAGAAGTTGTCGGAGTAGGGGACTACCGAGCCGAGGTACTTGCGGACGAGGTCAGGGTGCTTCTGGATGGCCTCGCTTATGGAACAGAAGATTACCCCGGCGTCCTCCAGCATCTTCTGGTAGGTGGTGGCGACGGACACGCTGTCCAGCACGGCGTCCACGGCGACGCCCGCCAGGCGCTTCTGCTCCTCCAGGGGTATGCCCAGCTTGTCGAAGGCCTTGCGTAGCTCGGGGTCCACATCGTCCAGGCTCTTGGGCCGCTCCTTGGCCGATACCGGGGCCGCGTAGTAGATGATGTCCTGGAAGTCTATGGGCGGATGATGGATGTTGGCCCACTTCGGCTCCTCGTAATTCTGCTTGGCCCAGTGGCGGTAAGCCTTGAGCCTCCACTCCAGCATCCAGTCCGGCTCGCCCTTCTTGGCCGAGATGAAGCGGACGACCTCCTCGTTAAGCCCGCGCGGGGCCGTCTCCGCCTCGATGGGGATCTCGAAGCCCCACCTGTACTCGGTCTCGGGAAGGCCCGTCTTCCGCGAGATGACCTTCTGAGTGGTCATGACCTCTGCCTCTCCTTGCGTTGGTGGCCTTTGTTGATTAAAATAGTCAACAACCAGAGCTAACTATAGCATCGGGCCAGGCGGGTGTCAATGGTTCTGGTGCTTTTTATGCCAGAATGCGTGTAAACTTCCCAGTCCATCAGCCTCGCAGCAGCTCCCGCATCAGCTCCCTGGCCGCCCTGGCGTCCACCTCCAGGGCAACGCGCACGTTGCCGCCGCCATAGGTGGCCGTCGTCTTGCCCAGCTTCTCGCCCTCCTGGACCTCCACCGCCACCGTGGCCTGCCTGTACTTGAGGAGGCCCGGCTGTACGGCGGCGACCACGGCCAGAGGGTCGCACAGGTGGTACAGGCCGCCCGGGTGGGCCTGGAACCAGCCGGCCAGTAGCTTCTGGGCAAGCTGTTCTGACCTGGAGGGGCCTGATATCCAGGCCAGGTCGTCCTCACGAAGGTACGTCTGAAGGCACACGTCCAGCCCGACCAGGGTGATGGGCACGCCGGAGGCGAAGACGGCGCTGGCGGCCAGCGGGTCATTGTAGATGTTGAACTCGGCATAGGGTGTCACGTTGCCGGGCACCTCCACGGCCCCGCCCATGACGATGATGTGGCCTATCCACTCCCTGAGGCGCGGCTCCCTGGCCATGGCGCGGGCCACGTTGGTCAGGGGGCCGAGGGTGATGAGCACCAGCTCCCCGGCGAAGGAGTAGGCCAGGCTGACGAGGTACTCGGGCGCCCGCAGCGGCCGGGGCGTCGCCTGCGCCCTGGGCAGCCTCACGGTGAGGCCGCGAGAGCCGTGGAAGTAGTAGGCATAGTGGAACCGCCCGCGCATGGGCCTGGCCGCGCCCCGCGACACGGGCATGTGCGGCTGGCCCAGGTACTCCATCAGGTCCAGGGCATTGCGGGTGACGTGGGACAGCGCGCCGTTGCCGCCCACCGTCGTCAGCCCCTGGATGTCCAGCTCCGGGCAGTGGAGGGCCATCATCAGCGCCAGGGCGTCGTCGGTCCCCGGGTCGGTGTCTATGACGACCTTCATGCTCTCGCCCTCTCGGCCCTCACCTTGCCTCTCCCGGCGGCGAAGGCCTCCCACACCTGGCGCGACGTGTACCTGAAGCTCACGCCCAGCTCGCGCCTCACTTTCTCGGTGCTGGCCACCCACGGGTAGCGGATGAAGTCCAGGCCGCAGGACGGCGAGTCGGACTGGAGCCGCAGCCTCCAGGTGGCCTCCGTCAGCCCGTACAGGAGAGGCGCCGGCAGTCGCACCACGCGGCGGCCCAGCAGCGCCGCCATCTCGCTCCAGCGTATGGCGCCATCGCCGGCCACGTTGTACACGCCGGAGACGGGCCGAAGCAGACAGCGCAGCATGATGTCCAGCAGGTCATCCTCGTGGACGAACTGCATGGGCGGGTCACTCCCGGCGATACCCACCAGCACGGACCTGGTGAAGGCGCGGGAGATGAAGTTGTCGGTCTGCGGCCCCATGACCGGGCAGGCCCGCAGCACGGCCATGGTGGTCCCCGGGTGCTCCTGACGGAAGGCGGACAGCAGCCTCTCCACCTCCACCTTGTCCTCGCCGTACTGGAAGCCCTTCACAGGCCGCAGGGGGGCGTCCTCGGTCAGCAGGGGAGGGTTTTCGGGATGAGCGCCGTACACGGTGGTGCTGCTGAGGTAGAGGATATGCGTGACGTCGGCCCTGGCGCAGGCGTCCAGGACATTGGCGGCGCCGTCCACGTTAATGCGGCGTATGGCCGCGCGGCCGTGGCCCGGGCGCAGGACGAAGGCCAGGTGCGCCACAGCCTCGATGCCATGCCGGGCCAGCACGTCGCCCAGCGGCGCGGTCACATCGTGGCGCAGGAACTCCACCCTGGCCGACGGGGCCTGCGCCGGCGGACGCACGTCTATTGCCAGGACGTGCTCCACCGATGGCTCCCGCTGGAGCCGCTGGAGGAGTTTCGAGCCGATGTAGCCAGAAGCGCCGGTTACGGCAACGCGCCTGAAGCCGTCAGCCATTGACGGAGTCCGTGAAGTCGAACCTGAGGGTGCCCAGGCCGGGAACGTCGAAGCCCATGCCCAGCTTGTGAGGCCCGGGCGCCAGCGTCACTCCCTCGACGCGCACGGTGATGCTCTTGTTCATGGCCAGGGTGAAGGTCTTCTCTCTGGAGACCTCGCTGAAGGCGGTGCAGACGCCGTCCAGCACGAAGCAGGTGGCTTCGGGCGGGACCTCCTGGCCGTCCACCGTGAGGGGCCATAGCTTGTGGGCGTAGCCCGACCCCATGCTGTTCTTCAACTGGAACTCGAACCCGCCGGCGACGTTCTTGAGGCTCTGCTTCACGTAGAGCCTGCGGAGAAGGAAGCCAGGCACTGTTACCATAGCCAAAGCGTCTCCTGGTGCATGCTTAGGGCCTGGTCTAGGATAGCGGGATGCTACGCGCAGTTCAAGAGTGCGCCTGGCGCTGCTGGCGCATGCGGTAGATGGCCCGCTCGGCCTCCACGACGTCGGGCGGCAGCAGGTTGACTTTGCCCAGCAGCAGGGCGTGAATGTATATCTGGGCGACGCGCTCGGTCAGGGCGCAGACGTCCAGGGCCTCGCGCAGGTCGCGGCCCACACCCACGGCGCCGTGGTTGCGTATGAGGGCCGCCTTGCGCTCGCCCAGGGCGGCGCACACTCTGTCGGCCAGCTCCTGGGTGCCCGGGAAGGCGTACTCCGAGACCCTGACAGGCCCGCCCATGAGGACCATCATCTCATCAATAAGCGGGGGTATGTCCAGGCCGGCCACCGCGGCCACGCTGGAGAAGACCGCGTGGGTGTGGATGACGGCGCCCACGTCGGGCCTGGCCCGGTAGATGGCTATGTGGAGCAGCGACTCCGAGGACGGCGCCAGGTGGCCCTCCACCGTCTCCACGTCGAAGTCAACGACAACAATTTCGTCCTCATTGAGGCCGCCGTAGTCCTTGCCGGTGGGGGTTATGGCCAGCAACTCCCGCTGGCCCTCTGGCGGCAGCCGCATGCTCACGTTGCCGCTGGTGCCGGCCACCAGGCCCAGTTGGGCCATCCGCTGCGACGCCTCGACCACCGCTCGCTTCTGCTCTTGCCACCGACTCACGGTCAAGCTACCACACCTCCTTCCGGGCCAGGCTACAGGCCCAGCGCCTTCAGCCCCTCGGCGACCTGGAGCCAGCGCTGGTAGTGCTCCCGGTACTCCGCGGCCGCCGCCTCGTCCGGCCCCAGCACCTGGAGGCCCGACGCCACGCTGGCGGCGGCCTCAGCCAGGGAGCGGAAGTCGCCCAGGCCGACGCGGGCGCACAGGCAGGCCCCCAGGGCGCTGGCCTCCGGCACGGGCGAAAGGCCGGTCTCCCTGCCCAGCACGTCCTTCAGGATGCTCACGAAGGTGGGAGTGCGCGTCATGCCGCCACCCAGGGCCAGCGTCCGCGCCGGGCCGCCCCAGAGCCGCTCCACCTGCTCCAGGTTCGCCCTGATGGCGAAGGCGAAGCCCTCCAGGGCAGCTCGCACCAGGTGCCCCCGGCCCACGTCGCTGAAGGTCAGCGGCACCGGCAGGACGAAGCCGCCCGGCCTCATGCCCACGGCGGCCATGTCCATGCGATGGTGGCCCAGGAAGGCGACAACGCCCTCGGCGCCCGGGGCCACGGCCGCCGCCAGCCTGTCCAGCCCGCAGTAGTCGGGGCTGCCGCCAGAAAGGGCCTCGGCCAGCCAGCGGTAGGCGTTGCCCACGTCCCCAGCGTTGCCCTCCAGCACCCAGGCACCCTCGGTCAGGAAGCAACCGGCCCAGGTGGTGCCTTGAGGCGACAGCACGGGCTGATTGGTGATTAGCTGGAGCGGGGCGCTCCAGCCGGCCACGATGCCGGCCTGGCCGGGCCGGGCTATGCCCAGGCCCAGCAGGCCGCACTGGGTGTCGGCCCCCGCCACGAACACGGGCACGCCAGCGGGCAGGCCCAGTTGCTCCGAGGCAGGCACCCGCAGCCGGCCGGCGCAGGTGCCAGCCGCCAGAAGCGGCACATGGCCAACGGCGGGAAGGCCCAGGGCGTCCATCAGGCCGGCGCACCAGTGGCGGCGCTGGATGTCCAGCAGCCCGGCCTCGCCGGCCAGGGTAGGCTCGCTGGACTGTACGCCCGTCAGGTGCCAGACAAGCCAGTCCGCCAGCGTCAGCACGGAGGCTATTCTATCACAGGCTTCGGGGCGGTGAAGCTGGAACCAGCGCAGCTTGGCAGGAGCGAAGAAGAAGGACGGGGTATGCCCCGTGACCTGGTACACCCTGTCCCCCTTGGCATCGTCCATGGCCGCGCCCTCGAAGACGGCCCGCAGGTCCAGGCTGGGGCCGATGTATAGCTCTGCGCCGTGTGAATCAAGGAAGGCGACGGCCTGCCGCTGGCTGGTCACGCTGATGGCGGCGACCTGCGGCCCGGAGGCGCCGGCCGCCTTCAGGGCCTCGCCCACAAGCTGAGCGAAGGTTGCCCACAGCCACGCCGGGTCGAACTCCCGCGCCAGGGGCGAGGCGTCGGGCACCGCCCGGTAGCTCCAGGCGCGGGCGCTCCGGGCCACCAGCCGCGACTGGCGGTCGAAGACCAGGCAGCGCGCTGCGCTGGTGCCGGCGTCCAGGACAAGGATGTAGCTGCTAGCCATGGGGTGGCCACACCTCGGGGTTGACCAGGCGCAGGGGGCGCTCTCCCCTGATGAAGCGCAGGATATCCTCTGCCATCATCTCCGAGTGGCGCTCGATGGTCTCGGCGGTGGCGCCGCCGATGTGGGGCGTCAGCACCACATTGTCCAGGCCCAGCAGGGGACTGCCGGGCGGCAAAGGGTGGCTCTCGAAGACGTCCAGGGCCGCGCCGGCGATGCGCCGGCCCCGCAGGGCGTCCACCAGGGCTTCCTGCTGAACGATGGCCGCGGCCGAGGTATTGACCAGGTAGGCCGTGGGCTTCATCAGCCCCAGGCGGCGGGCGTCCAGCAGGCCCTCGGTCTCCGGCGCAAGTGGCGCGTGGATGGACACGAAGTCCGACAGCGCCAGCAGTTCGTCCAGGGCCATAAGCCGCACGCCTCCCGGCGGGGCCGCCACGTAGGGGTCATGGGCCAGGACGGCCATGCCCAGGGCCAGGCCCATCGCCGCCAGCCTGCGCCCGATGGCCCCGAGGCCGATGATGCCCAGGGTCTTGCCGCAAAGCTCGACTCCCCGCATGGCGATGTAAGGCTCGACAGGGTCGGCCCAGCGTCCCCCGGCCACGTACTGGTGGGCCGCCGGGATGCGCCTGGCCAGGGCCAGCAGCAGGCCCAGCGCGTGCTCGGCCACGGCCTGGGCATTCCTGGCCGGCGTGTTGACCACCACAACGCCATGCCGGGTGGCCGCGTCAACGTCCACGTGGTTAGTGGCGGCGCGGCATATGCCCACGAACCTGAGGCCCGGCGCCTGCTCGATCAAGTCCTCGAAGACGAAGTCTGACTCCACCACCAGGATGGAAATGCCTTCATCGTGGAGACGGCGGGCCAGCTCATCGGGGTCCTGAAGGCGCCGCGTCTCCAGCCAGCTCTCGTAGCTGACCTCCAGCCTCTGGCGCAGCCGCTCCAGTTGGGCAGGGCTGAAGGGGGCCAGGACCAGCGCGCGCCACATCAGACTCTTGCCGCCAGCGCGTCGGCGGCAAGCAGGCCGCTGCGCACCGCGCCCTCCATGGTGGAGGGCCAGCCGGTCTCGGTCCACTCGCCGGCCAGGAACAGGTTGGGGATGGGCGTGACCTGCGGCAGCCTGCGCCCGGCAACTCCCGGCAGACAGCGGAAGGTGGCCGTGAGCTGCTTGACTATCAGGAGCTTCTCGACCCGGGCCTCTCTGGCCCTGGGGAAGAGCCGCGCCATCTCGCTGACGAACAGCTCCCGCAGCTCTTCTTTGGGCCTGTCGGCGAACTCCCAGGCGCCGCTGACGGAGATGCAGAGGTACTGGCCATGGTGGCCATTGGCCCCCTGGATGCGGCTCTTGTTGAACACCCACTGCACGGGGCTTTCCAGGAAGGCCAGGAAGTCCCCCTCCATAACGGGCCGGTCGTACCAGATGTGGACGTTGACAATGGGCGAGGAGCTAAGCTCGGCGGCACGGGCGAAGAACCCATCGCCTGCCAGGTCCGGGGGCAGGACGGACAGCAGCACGTCGTAGGGCAGGGCGCTGACGCAGGCATCGGCCTCCAGAGCGGCGCCGCTGGAGAGCACCACCCTGGCAACGCGGCCATCCTCCACGACCAGCGACTTCACCGCCTGGCCCAGCAGCAGCTTGCCTCCACGGGCCTCGATGGCGCGGCGGGCCGGCCCCGCCGCCAGGGACGACAGCCCGACCCGGAAGTAGCCCAGATTGGCGTCGCGGGGGCGCTTCATCAGGCCCTCCTGGAACACCATGAGGGCCATGTCGGCGTTGACCTCCCGCACATCGTCGTTAAGGGTAGGCAGGAGGATGAAGTTCCAGAGGTTGTTGATGGCCCGCTCCGTCTGGTGGTGACGCCTGAGCCACTGGTATGCGGTCTCGCCATCCAGCTCCGGGCCGCGCCTGGAGCGGTCCGTGAGCCTGGCCCGGACCAGCCCGTAGAGGGCCAGGAGCTTGTCCTTCAGGCCCAGGTGAGGGTAGAGCAGCAGCGAGGGCAGCAGATGGAGTGGCCCCAGGGCTGGCACGCTGGCCAGCACGCCGCGCCTGCCGTTGAGGACGACCTCGACGCGGGGCCGCTGTTGCAGGAAGGCGCAGTCGTAGGCCCCCAGGGCCTTGAGGAAGTCAATGAAGGAGGTGCAGCAGCCCATGAAGACGTGCTGCCCGTTGTCCACCTCGCACTGGACTTCCCGGTCGTAGAAGGAGAAGACGCGGCCTCCCAGGAAGGGGCGCTTTTCCACCAGTGTGACGCCGTAGCCCAGTTCCAGGAGTCGGCAGGCCGCCGATAGCCCTGCCAGGCCACCGCCCAGCACGGTTACCGTCTTAGCCCTGGGATTGACGCTATCCGGCTTCCCGCCCATAGCTTCGCAGCGAGGAAAATTTTCTTGCGTCGGCTAAGGCCAATGCGGCCCTGGAACACGTTGAACCCCGAGGCCTCGATCCTGTCCAGGATGGCGCTGTAGACGCCGTGGAGCGTGGCGGGGCAGGCGCGGGACTCGGGCGATAGCAGCGGAATTAGCCGCCGGCCGCTGTCGAAGTAGCGGCGCGCCCGGGCGGCCTGGAACCGCATAAGCCCCTGGAAGGCCTCGTTCATGACGCCTGCCATCAGCTCCTGCTCAGAGTAGCCGAAAGAGGCCATCTCGTCCAGGGGGATGTATATCCGCCCCCGCTGGGCGTCCTCTTTGACGTCCCGCAGGATGTTGGTCAACTGCATGGCCAGGCCCAGGTCCACGGCGTACTCCCGCGCCCGGGGGTCCTGGTAGCCGAAGACCTCGATGCAGACCAGTCCGACGACCGAGGCGACCTTGTAGCAATAGGCCCGCAGCTCCTCGAAGTCCCGGAAGCGCGTCCAGGTCAGGTCCATCTCCACGCCCTCGATGACCTCTTCCAGGTAGCGGGCTGGGACCTGGAAGGCGCGACAGGCGTCGCCCAGCGCGGCGAAGACGGGGTCCTGGATGCTGGCGGCGTCGCCGTCCAGGCTGGCCGCCAGGCGCTGGCGCGTCTGGGCGAAGCGCCGGTGCTTTTCTTCCAGGGGCAGGTCCTCATCGGCGATGTCGTCGCAGAGGCGGCAGAAGGCGTAGGCGGCGTAAATGGCGCGGCGCTTGCGGGCGGGGAGCGTCCTGAAGGCGTAGTAGAAGTTCTTCGCGTGCTCCCTCGCGATTTGCTGGCAGTGATCGTATGCCAGTTCCAGTTGGCTGACCACGGTGCGCCCCCAAAGGCCCCGGCGCTGCTGCCAGCGCCTAGACCCTTCCCAGAAGCTTCAACTTCAAGGTGCCGCGGAACATGATGGCCAGTTTGGTGGCCCTGGACAGCGCTGGACGCCTGCTGAGGACATCGTAGCCCTGCCGCTCGATGGCCTCCAGCACCTTCATACCCCCCAGGGTGAAGAGGGCCACGTCCAGCTTCAGGCTTCCTTCAAGGGTGTCCACCAGCTTGAGGCCCTGGACAAAAAGCTCCCGCGCCCGGCCCACCTCAAAGGCCATCATGTGGCGGAAGGCGTCGTTGACGGCCCCCCTGGCCAGCATGTCCTCGGAGTAGCCGAAGCGCTCCATGTCCTCCTGGGGGATGTAAATGCGGCCCATGGCGTAGTCCCGGGCCACGTCCTGCCAGAAGTTGGCCAGTTGCAGCGCCGTACACGTGCAGTCCGACAGCGCCTGACGCTCCGAATCTCGATAGCCAAAGACGTAAAGCACAATATGGCCCACCGGATTGGCCGAGTGCTGGCAGTAGTACTCCAGGTCCACATAGGTGCGGTAACGCCTGACGGTCTGGTCCATCCGGTTGGCCTTGATAAGCTTGAGGAACGGCTCCATGGGGATGTCGAAGTCCCGGATAGTCTGCTTCAGCGCGACCATATAGGGGTGCCTGGGGGAGCCGTCGTAGCAGCGGCGTAGCTCTTCCTCCCAGAAGTCCAGCGCCTCAAGCCTGCTGCCCTGGAACTCGTCGCCCAGGTCGTCCACGAAGCGGCAGAAGGCGTATACGGCGTAGATGTGCTTGCGCTTGTCCCGTGGCAACAGCCACGAGCCCACGGTGAAGTTCTCATAGTGGGCCCTGGCCAGCCGCTCGCAGCGGGCGTAGCCTTCCTCGACGCTGCAACTCCGGGGGATATCCGCCAGCAGGGACTCCATGGCGGTGGTCACACTCCCATTACCTGGACGATGGCTTCGCGGTGCAGCCGCTTGTCGTCAAGCTCTACCATGAAAAGGCGCTGCCAGGAGCCCAGCGGCAGCTTGCCGTCAATGACGGGCACGGTCTCGCTGGTGCCCAGGACCAGGTGCTGGCAGTGGGAGTGCCCATTGGGGCATTCGTCCTCGTGCATGTGCACCGTCCGGACACTGAAGTCATTATGTCGGTAGTGGGCGTTCCTGGGCGAGATGCGCTCCAGCAGATTGACCAGGTCTATCAGGAGAAGAGGCTCGTTTTCCTGGATGGTAATGGCCGCCGTCGTGTGCTTGGAGTAGACCAGGCACATGCCGTTCTGGATGCGCGATTGCCTGACGCACTCCTCCACGCGGTCCGTGATGTCCACGAACTCGGGCGCCGTAGTGAAGTCCACGCGCAGGGTGAAAACGCATGTCTTGAAAGAAGCCACTGAGGCCTCGGTTACTCTCATGATAGGACCCCTCTAGTATCGAATGTCACCGTCTGAAAACCAAGCTGCGACACTACCATATTGGCAGTAGCTTTTTCAATCTCCCGCGCCGCGTGATTGGCTGCTGGAAGTATATCTTGCTCCTGGTCGCTGCCCCGTTGGTGGAATGCGCCACAGCCTCACCCTTCAGGAACCGCCGGTAGCGTCCCAGGGCCATGAGCGGCCAGTAGTTCCTGTACATGTGGTAGTTGATCATGAACCCGGCCGGCAGCTCCGCGCCCTGGTAGCCGGGGTCTTCGGGCGTCAGGTAGCGCTCCAGGCGCTGTCCGACGCCGTAGCCTGGGAAGCCCGTGCCCGTGAAGTAAGGCTCGTCCCAGGAGCCGTCCGGCATCTGGGTCTGCACCAGGAAGTCTGCCCCGCGATGCGTCGCCGAGTGGTCGCCCTCGCCGGCCGCCAGCAGGGCAAGCAGCGCCCAGGCCGTCTGAGAGGCCGTGCTGGGCCCCCGGCCCCGGAAGGCCGGGTCCACGTAGGAAGCGCAGCTTTCGCCCCAGCCGCCGTCAAGGTTCTGGTGCTCCACGACCCAGCGGACGGCGCGGCGCACGTATTCTGCCCTCATGTCCATACCCAGGGCCTGGAAGGCCGGCAGGACTGCGCCCGTGCCGTAGATGTAGTTGACGCCCCAGCGCCCGAACCAGGGGCCGTCCTCCTCCTGCTCGGACAGCACGTACCTGAGGGCGCTGGCAACGGCGGGGTGGTCGGCGGTGTAGCCAAGCTGGCCGAGCATTTCCAGCACGTGGGCGGTGACGTCCACGCTGGGCGGGTCCAGCGCCTCCCCGAAGTCGTTGAAGGGTATCTTGGCTATGAGAATCTTGGTGTTGTCCTTGTCGAAGGAGGCCCAGCCGCCGTTCTTGCTCTGCATGCCCAGGATCCAGCGCACGGCCCTGGCTATGGCCTCGTCCTTTCCGGCGTCTGGCGGCAACTGGACCCTGTGGATAGCCATCACTATCTCGGAGGTGTCGTCCAGGTCGGGGTACATATCGTTATGGAACTCAAAGGCCCAGCCGCCTGGCGGCACATCGCCTGCCTTGACCCGCCAGTCGCCTGCCTCCAGCACCTGCTCCCTGAGCAGCCAGCGGGCGGCCCTGACCAGCGCCGGATGGTCGGGCTTGAGGCCGGAGTCCAGGAGGGCGATCATGGCGAGGCAGGTGTCCCACAGCGGCGAGATACACGCCTGGATGCGCAGCGTATCTCCCTCTTCGATGGAAAAGGTGGTGAAGCCTCGCAGCCCGCGGGCCATGACCGGGTGGTCCAGGGGATAGCCCAGGCAGTGCAGGGCCATGAGCGAGTAGACCCAGGGCGGCTGGATGCCGCCCCAGCTCCCGTCGGCCTCCTGGTGCTCCAGGACCCACTGCTCGGCCCGCTTGATGGCCTGGGCGCGGGTAGGCTTCCAGGGCAGCTTCTCCAGGTGGCGCAGGATGATATCCGCGGCGTAGAACAGCGTCTCCCAGCCCACCAGCCGCTTGGGCCGTTCTATGGAGTAGTCTATCTCGGCCCGGGGCCGGGGATAGAGCTCATCTATGTTGGCCCCTTCGGGCACCGGCTTCACGGGCTTCTTGTCGAACAGGATGAGGAGGGGCACTATGGTGGCCCTGGCCCAACTGGCGAAGTCGTAGATGGTTATGGGGAACCAGTTGGGAAGGAGCATGACCTCGGCGGGAATGATGGGCACACCCCGCCAGTCCCACTGCCCGAAGAGCGCCAGCCAAATCTTGGTGAAGACCCGCGTCTTGGGCACTCCGCCCTTGGACAGGATAAACTCCCGGGCCTTGCGCATGAAAGGCTCGTCGGGAGAGATGCCGGCCAGCTTCAGGGCGAAGTAGCACTCCGTGGAGGTACTGAGGTCCCCGGGCGCGCCATAGAACTGGCCCCAGGTGCCGTCCTCCCGCTGCCGGCTGATGATGTGGTTGGCCAGCTTCCGCCACATCTCCTTGTCAGGGATGCCCAGGAACTGGGTCAGCAACAGGTACTCGGCTTCCATGGTGGGGTTCGACTCCAGCTCGCCCCACCAGTAGCCATCGGGGTACTGGACTTTCAGGAGGAACTCCTGAGACCGCTGTATGGCCAATTCCACCGTGGCAAGCCTGTCCATCACAGCTTCTGCCATAGCACCTCACATCCAGCCATCAGGATTAGGCCGCACCCTCAGCAGCCTGTCACATCGCTGAGGAAGCGCGCCAGTGCCGCTCTGGCCGCCCTGGCCTGAACACCCAGGTGGACAAGGGTGGGAAGGTCGGTCGGCCTGGCCAGGACGTACCTTGCTATATCACCCCAGCTCCGTCTGCCATTGCTGGACACTACCTGCGTGACAAAGGCAGGCAGTGACTGGCCGGCCGTGTCCAGCACGCAGCGCGCCACCATGTGGGGCGTCCGGGAGCTGGCCGCCGCCTCACCCACCCAGTAGCCCTCCATGTCCACCACCGCCACAGGGAAGCTCTCGCCTATCCTGCGCTTCAGAGACCTGCTGGCGACCAGCACGGGCGCCGTCAGGCAACCGCAGGAAGGGTAGCCGAGGCCGTGTCCATTCTTCAGGTGAAGCGGCCTGTCTTGAACAGCGTAGCATTGGGCCCTATCGGGCTGCCACTGCTCCGGGGGGCCGTCCACGGCAAACAGCCTGTCGCATACCAGTACATCCCCAACGCCGAACTCTGGCCTTACAGCGCCGGCAAACCCCACGGACAGGAGGGCATCGGGGTGGTAGTGCTCAATGATATACCTGACTGCTCGCTGGGCGCGCTCCCGGCCAATGCCGGCCTCCACGACCATGACCTCTGGCCTGGAAGGCGACCTGTAGAGGCACGGCCCCTCGTCCTGGGGCAGCGCGGCGAAGCCCCCGGCGCTCAGGTAGTCGCTCACTTCATCCCTCATGGCAGCAAGGATGGCCAGCACTGCGTCCTTCGCTCCTGGCGCTATCTTCCTACCCTGCGCTGACACCGCTGTTCTGGAGAGCGCCGCCCTTGATCATCCTCAAGGCGTCGGAAGGGTTACTCAGGGCGCCGAAGATGGAGGCGGACTCGAAGCCGCAGTGCATGAGGCAGTTGGCGCACCTGGGGTCTTTGCCCACGCCGTACTGGTCCCACAGCTCCTCTTTGAACAGGTCGTTGATGTCCTGGGTGTGCCTGTCTCCCAGAAGGTAGCAGGGCTGGCGCCAGCCCAGGATAGTATAGGTCGGGTTGGACCAGGCGGTGCACTGGTACTCGCGCTCCCCCCGGAGGAAGTCCAGGTACAGAGGGTTGTTGTAGAAGCGTACCTTGTGCTTGGGGTCCAGGACGCGCTGGAAGACCTTCCTGGCCTGCTGCCGCGAGATGAAGAGGTTCTGGTTGGGCACCGAGTCAAACTGGTAGCCCGGGGAGACCATGCAGCCCTCCACGCCCATCTCGGTAAGCATCTTGAACATCTTGACAAGGTCTTCCTCGTCCACCCCGTTGAACACCGTGGTGTTGGTGGCGACCCGGTAGCCGCGGTCCAGGGCTGCCTTGATGCCCCGGACAGCTATCTTGAACACGCCCTTGCGGTAAACAGACCTGTCGTGCGCCTCCTCCATGCCGTCCAGGTGTACCACGAAGCAGAAGTACTTGGACGGCGGGACCTTCTTCATCACCCGCTCCATGAGGAGGGCATTGGTGCACATGTAAACGAACTTCTTCCTGGCCACCAGCCGATTGACAATCTCGTCAATCTGCGGGTGCATGGTTGGCTCGCCGCCGGCAATGGAGACGATGGGCGCGCCGGACTCTTCCACGGCGGCCAGGCACTGCTCCACCGTCAGCATGCGGTCAATGACCGACTCGTACTCGCGTATGCGGCCGCATCCCACGCAGGCCAGGTTGCAGGCCTCCAGCGGCTCCAGCATGGTCACCAGGGGGAACCTCTTGCGGCCGGAGAGCCTGTTCTTGACGATGTACCAGCCTAGGCGTACTGCCATCTCCATCGGTCTGCCCATGTGACACTCCTTGGATTGGATAGGTTAGGGTACAGCCAGACGGGGACTCAGTGGTGCCTGACCAGGAGAAAGCGCGCCAGTTCCTCCACCTGATCGCGAAAGTCCTGGGGGATATCCACGCCGGCCAGGGCCTGGAGCGCTCGTTCGCAGTACTGGGAGGCCAGGTCCTGGGCATACTCCCGCACCCTGGCCCGCTCCATGATCTCCAGCACCGTCGCGACGTGCTCATCACCCAGCTCGTCCATGGCGTATATCTGGAGCAGCCGCTGCCTGTCCTTTCCTCTGGCCCTGGACATGGCGCACACCACAGGGAAGGAGTTCTTCTTGCGACGTATATCGGCGCCCACAGGCTTGCCGGTTGCCTCCTCTTCTCCCCACACCCCAAGGACATCGTCCCGTATCTGGAACACGTAGCCCAGTGCTCTGCCACACTCCCGGAAGGCCTCTACTGTGGCCTGGTTGCGCGTGCCAATGAGCGCCCCTATATGCAGGGAGCACCTGATAAGCGCTCCGGTCTTGCGTGAAATCAGGCCCATGTAATCATCGAGTCCGATGTCCCGCCGGCCCTCGAAGACCAGGTCCAGGTACTGCCCCTCAATCATCTCCAGGTAGGCTTCCGTCAGCAGTCTGCCCACGGCGACGGCAGTGTCCAGCTCAACGCCGGCATCCAGAAGTCCTTCCAGGGACATATCAGCCACCAGCCTCATGACGTTGCCGGCGACCAGGGCCCTGGCATCTCCCCACACGGCCCACAGCGTCGGCCGGTGATGGCGGGTGGCGTCCCGGTCCTGGATGTCGTCGTGAATCAGCGAGAAGTTATGTACAAGCTCCAGGGCCACCGCAGCAGGCATGCCCCTGACAACGGGCCCGCCTGTGGCCTCACAGGCAAACAGGCAGAGGGAGGGACGGAGGCCCTTCCCCTGAGTAGCCACGCAGGGCTTGCCCTGGACATCCACCCAGCCCATGAAGTACCGGAGCATGTCATACACGCCGAGGCCTTGGGCCGACAGGGCCTTGCGCAGGGCAACGTCAAGCTCGCCCCTGTACTTCCCCAGTAGCCTCGGGAGGGGCTCGACCCGCTTGTCAACGGTATCCACAGGACTCTTGGTCAAGCAGACGACCCGCGCAGGAAGCAACTTCTCGCCGTATGTACAAGGCCCCCGGGCACTCTTTACGTGGCTGTATGCAGCCAGTCCGCCACCATTGCGAAATACCTCGGGCGAGGTACATAGTATTACGATGGCACATCCTAGCACCCGATTGGCGATGTGTCAATACAGCGGCTGGCAAGAGGGCAGTCGGCGCTTGAGGCGCTTCGAGGAGTGAAGTCTGCTGCGCTTGCCTCACCACCAACCGTCCCTGGAGTGTGGCCGCCCTGCCAGGCCCGCCCTGGGACGGGGGCAAGACCTCGCGCAAGCCTGTATACAGCGGGATGGCCGGGACTGCCTTTGTGGGATTTTTCACTTGCATCCGTCCGTACCCTATGCTATATTCACGCGTGGACCGCAATCTCAGGACCGGGCGATGCTAGACGACTACTTCCGGCAGTACGGGCTGATCGCCATCTTCGCAGCGCTGGCGGTGGCTGTCCCCAGCGGCATGCTGGTGATATCCTGGCTCCTGTCGCTGGTGGAGATACGCCCGCACGTACCAAGCCCCGTGAAGCTGAGCATCTACGAGTGCGGCTTCGAGCCTATCATCGGAAGGTGGACGCGGTTCAACTTCAGGTACTATACCTTCGCCCTTATCTTCGTGGTCTTCGATGTGGAAGTGGCCTTTCTGTTCCCCTGGGCAGCGGCCTATGGCCTCCTGTCCGCACGCTTCGGCGTGTTTGTGCTGCTGGAGATGCTGGTGTTCATCGGTATCCTGGCGGTAGCCTGGCTGTACGCGTGGAGGAAGGGGGCGCTGGAGTGGAGGTAGACATGGCCAGCCGGGCGGCGGAAAAGCAGGAGCTACGGGTGCCTCTGAGCGCCACCACGTGGGAGCTTGACAGGGCCGAGGGCAATGTGGTCAACCACCTGCGCGAGACTCACACCGAGGCCCTGGCCGAGCCGCTCATCGAAGTGCCGGAGGACCTGAAGCGTAACCTGGCGATCACCTCCATAGACGCCCTGGTGAACTGGGGCCGCAAGTCGGCTGTCTGGCCGCTGTCCTTCGGCCTGGCCTGCTGCGCCATAGAGATGATGGCCAGCGCCATGTCCAGGTTCGACATATCCCGCTTCGGCATGGAGGCCTTCCGCGCCTCGCCCCGCCAGGCCGACCTGATGATCGTGGCCGGGACGGTGACCTGGAAGATGGCGCCGGCCATCCAGCGCCTGTACGAGCAGATGGCCGACCCCAAGTGGGTCATATCCATGGGGGTGTGCGCCACCAGTGGAGGGCCATACTACGGGTCTTACAGCGTGGTGCCCGGCGTTAACCATCTTGTGCCCGTGGACGTGTACGTGCCGGGCTGCCCGCCGCGGCCGGACGCGCTGCTCTACGGCATCATGCAGCTCCACGAGAAGATCAAGCGCTACTCCATCCTCAGGAGCAGGGCCGCAGGTGCGCGATGACTAGGGCGTTGGCCGCAGCAGAGGTAGCTCGCCGCATCAGCGAGGTGTTCCCCGACGCGGTCACAGGCTGGAACGCCACCGATGTCTATCTCCAGGTAGAAGCACTACCGGAAGTAGCCCGCTTCCTGAAGGAGAGCCCTGACCTGGACTTTTCGTTCCTGCTCTCCATCACTGCGGTTGACTATATTGAGTACTTCGAGCTGGTCTATCACCTCAGGTCCATGCGCCGCAATCACAGCGTTGTGCTCAAGGCGCGCTGCTACGGCCGCGAGGCGCCGACCGCTCCATCCCTGGTAAGCCTGTGGCAGGGCGCAGACCTCCAGGAGCGCGAGGTCTGGGACCTGATGGGTATCCGCTTCGAAGGCCATCCCAACATGAAGCGTATCATGCTGTGGGAAGGGTTCCCCGGCCACCCGCTGAGAAAGGACTTCCTGGAATAGCAGCCGAGAAGGGCCGCATGCCGATACGTACCGAGCCAATCACTATCAACCTGGGGCCGCAGCACCCCAGCACCCACGGGGTGTTCAGGCTGCGAGTGACCTTTGACGGCGAGGTCATCGTGGACGCGGAGCCGGTCTTCGGCTACCTGCACCGAGGCACCGAGAAGCTGGCCGAGTCGCGCACCTATGTCCAGTGCGTGACCCTGACCGACAGGCTGGACTACATAGCCGCCATGACCAACAACCAGGCGTACTGCCTGGCCGTGGAGAAGCTGGCCGGGATCGAAGTGCCCGAGCGGGCCAGGTACCTGCGAGTAATCGGCGCAGAGCTACAACGCATCGCCAGCCACCTGATATCCACCGGCTTCCTGCTCCAGGAGCTTGGGGCCTTCGCCACGCCTTTGATGTACTGCTTCCGCGAGCGCGAGCGCATCCTGGACCTGTTCGAGATGCTGTGCGGCGCCCGCATTACTCTGAGCTACATGCGCCCCGGCGGCGTCTTCCAGGACGCGCCTGAGGACTTCTGGCCGGCCGTCAAGAAGCTCATGGGCGAGATGCCCTTGTACCTGGACGAGCTGGAGGGCCTCATCACCACCAACGAGGTGGTGCTGGCCAGGACCAGGAACGTGGGCATTCTGAGGCCGGAGCAGGCCATCAACGCCTCGGTGACCGGCCCCATGCTCAGGGCCACCGGCGTCCAGTGGGACCTGCGCAAGGCCGACCCCTACGAGGTCTACGACCGCCTGCAGTTCGACGTGCCTATAGGGGCAACGGGCGACACCTTCGACCGCTACTCGGTGCGCATCAGGGAGATGCGCGAGAGCGTGAAGATCGTCAACCAGTGTATTGAGCAGATACCGGAGGGGCCGGTCCGGGCGGAAACGCCCTTCTTCATCAGGCCTCCCGTGGGCGACGCCTACGCGGCGGTGGAGTCGCCCAAGGGCGAGTTGGGCTTCTACCTGGTCAGCGATAGGGGCGTGTCGCCCTACCGCTTCAAGGTCCGCGCGCCCTCCTTCATCAACCTCACGGTGCTGCGGGACATGCTCATAGGCTGGAAGATGTCCGACCTCATCATCATCTTCGGCAGCTTCGATATAGTGATGGGGGAGGTGGACAGGTAAGATGTGTTCCGAGCTGAAGGGCGGCTTCCTCCACTTCTGCAACGTGTACCGGTTCTTTGACGCGCCGCTGCCGGAAAGCCTGGACTGGCTCGCCTACGCCCTGGCCGGCTTCTCCCTGGCCTTCATCGTCATCAATGTCTATGTCATGAGCGTGGCGCTCTACGTGTGGTTCGAGCGCCGGGCCATTGGCCGCTTTCAGTCGCGGCTGGGGCCTAACCGCTGGGGGCCTTTCGGCCTGTTCCAGCCCTTCGCCGACATCATCAAGCTCATCACCAAAGAGGACATCGTGCCGGAAGGCGCCGACCGGCCGGTCTTCAACCTGGCCCCCATCCTGTTCCTGGCCCCGTCCTTTGTGGTGCTTTCGGTCATCCCCTTCGGCCAGAACACCTTTCTGGGCAGGCTGAACATAGGCGTGCTGTTCCTCATCGCGGTGACCTCGGTGAACACCATCGCCGTGTTCATGGCCGGGTGGTCGTCCCGCAACAAGTACGGGCTGCTGGGCGCCATGAGGGGCGTCGCCATGCTCATCAGCTACGAGGTGCCCATGGGCCTCGCCCTGGCCGGCGTGCTGCTGACGGCCGGCTCGCTGGCGCTCTTCCAGGTCGTGCAGGGCCAGCACGTGCCCTTCCTGCTGGTGCAGCCGCTGGCGTTCCTGATATTCGTGGCCGCCGCCTCGGCGGAGATGAACCGGACGCCCTTCGACCAGATCGAGGCCGAGTCGGAGCTGGGCGCCGGGTACCACACCGAGTACAGCGGCATGAAGTTCGCCATCTTCCAGCTCGCCGAGTTCCTGGCGCCCGTGGTGACGGCTATGATAGCAACAACGGTGTTCCTTAGCGGCTGGCGCGGCTTCTGGCCCATTCCAGGCCAGCTCTGGTTCCTGGCCAAGGTGCTCCTGGTGCTCTTCATCCTGGTCTGGGTGAGGTCCACCTGGCCGAGGCTGAGGGTTGACCAGATCATGGGCTTTGCCTGGAAGGGACTGTTCCCGCTGGCCCTGGTGAACCTGTTCGTGCTGGCCGCCGAGGTCCTGGTGCTCAAGGACCCGGCTACTGGCACGCTGACGGCCGGTGACCTGTGGCTGATGGCCGCCATCAACTGGGTGGTGGCCCTGGCCAGCATCATTGTGATAGCCAACATCCTGGGACAGCGCCGAATACAGCCCCAGACGCCTGTGCCTTCGCCGCTGGCCAGTATGCAGGCGGAGGCGGACTAGCATGTACGGACTGGGCATGGCCAAGGGGCTGGCGGTTACCCTCAAGAACATGGTGCTGCCCAGCCGGATGTTCACCCTCCACCAGTACCCGAACCGCAGGGTAGGGCCGCTGGAACTGGCCAGGGAGTCGGGGACCAACGTCCTGGTGTATACCCTGAAGAACCCGAAGATGGCGGTCAAGGCCACGCTGGGCCTGGTGTCGGTCCCGGACAGGTTCCCGCAGCACCCCAGGTTCCGGGGCGAGGAGTTTAGCTGGTACGAGGAGCGCTGCACCGGCTGCGCTAGCTGCGCCAAGTACTGCCCGCTGGGCATCATACGCATCGTGACGCACCCCAGCGGCGAGGCCACGCCAGAAGGGGAACACTACGCCATAGATGTCTTCGACATTGACATCGGGCGGTGCATGTTCTGCGGCCTGTGCGTCGAGGCCTGCCCATACGACGCCCTGCACATGGGCAGCGGCTTCGAGGAGGGCCGGTACTCCCGCCGTGACCTGGTGATTTCAGTGGACCGGCTGCGGGAGGCGCCCAAGCGCCCCAGCACCTGGTTCAGGCCCCAGATAGAAAAGAAAAAATACGACCCTCACAGGGGCGAGGCGCTGGGCTGGGCGGATGTCGGTAGGGTAGACCAGCCGACCCTGGACGACATGGAAGACAGGTGGGCCAAGCGATGAGCACCGGGACAGAGGCATCCCTGCTTATAGATATCGTGTTCTGGGTCATAGCGGCGGCCACCATCGTGTCGGCCATAGCGGTGGTCCAGCTACGCAACCTCTTCCGGGCGGCGCTGTTCCTGGTGGTAACCCTGCTGGGCGTGGCGGGCATGTTCGTCCTGCTGCGGGCCGAGTTCCTGGCGGCCATCCAGGTGCTCATCTACGTGGGCGCCATCTCGGTCCTCATCATCTTCGCCATCCTGATGACCGCCGACGTGGAGGAGGGCAGCCCCTACAACCGCTTGCGCGTCCCGGCGGGCGTGGTGGCGGGGCTGTTCCTGGCAGCGGCCGTTTTTGTCATAATCAATACCCAGTGGCAGGTCATAGACGATGCCGGCTTCCTGAGGAATGCCCAGGGCGGGCTGACCCAGGTGGGCCAGCGCGTAGCCGATGTCTTCTCCAACACGGTGCCCAGGCTGGCCAGCCTGCTGCTGCGGGACTACGTGCTGGCCTTCGAGATAGCGTCGGTGCTGCTCCTTGCGGCGGTAATAGGGGCACTGGCCCTGATTCGCGAGAGGTGACGCCTTGGGCCTGGAGAGCTTCCTGATAGTGGCGGCGGTGCTCTTCGCCATCGGCCTCTATGGGGCGCTGAGCAAGCGCAACGCCATCACGGTGCTCATGTCCATAGAGCTGATGTTCAACGCCGTCAACGTCACGGCGGTGGCCCTGTCCAGGTACATCGTGCCCGCCGGGCTGGGGCGCGACCCCGCTGCTGCCACTGACCAGGTGGTACAGTTCCTGCTGACGGGCCAGGTCTTCGCCATATTCATCATCACCGTGGCGGCCGCCGAGGTAGCCCTGGGCCTGGCTATCATCATGGCCATCTACCGCCACCGGGAGTCGGTCTTCGTGACCGAGGCCAACGAGATGAGGAACTAGCCTATGGCGTGGGTGGAATACCGCAAGGTGCCCAACCTGATAACCGCCGAGATGTGGAAGGACGCGCTGGAGGCCGAGGGCCTGCCCACCATGATACTGCCGGAAGGCGATGTCCTGTGCTGGGGCGAGCGCGTGCCGTTCCGCGTGCTGGTCCCCAAAGGCCGTGAACACGTCGCCGACGAGATACTGAGGAAGCTGTAGATGCTTATTACCGAGCTAGGCGTCTGGCTCACTTTCCTGCTGCCCCTCGGCTCTTTTGTCGCCATTTCCTTCATCATCAGGCCCTTCCTCAACCGCTACTCCCGTTTCGCGGCCTATCTGACCATTCTTTCCATCCTCCTGTCCCTGGTGCTGGCGTGTGTGGCCCTGGTTAGCGTGATAAATGTCGAGGGCGGGAGCGTCGCGGCTGCCCAGGACAGCACCTGGTCCCACTCCTGGCTGCGCATTGGCGATGACTTCGACCTCAGGATAGGCGTCCTGCTGGACCCGCTGACGGCCATCATGCTGGTGGTGGTCTCCAGCATAAGCCTCCTGGTGCAGATTTACTCCATCGGCTACATGCGGAGCGAGGAGTACTCGCGCTACTACGCCTACATGTCGCTGTTCACCGCGTCCATGCTGGGGCTGGTGATTTCCAGCAACGTCATCCAGCTCTTCGTGTTCTGGGAGCTGGTAGGGCTGTGCTCCTACCTGCTCATCGGGTTCTGGTACCACCGGCCCAGCGCGGCGGCGGCAGCGAAGAAGGCCTTCATTGTCACCCGCCTGGGCGACTTCGGCTTCCTGCTGGCCATCCTGTACCTGTTCTTCAATGCCGACAGGTTTGCCGCCGAGGGCCTGGACCCCTTCGTGATAGAGGACATTTACCGGGCGGTAGCCATCGGGGGTGTGGTCACCTCCAGCGTGGCCATGTGGCTGGCGGTGGGCATATTCTCCGGCGCCGTGGGCAAGTCGGCCCAGTTCCCGCTGCATACCTGGTTGCCCGACGCCATGGAAGGCCCCACGCCGGTCAGCGCCCTGATCCACGCGGCGACCATGGTGGCCGCCGGCGTGTTCCTGGTGGCCCGCTTCTTCCCTGTGTTCGAAGCGTCTGGGGTAGCCATGAACACGGTGGCCCTGATCGGCGGCTTCACGGCCATATTCGCCGCCTCCATGGGCCTGGTCATGACCGACATCAAGCGGGTGCTGGCCTACTCCACGGTGAGCCAGCTAGGGTACATGATGCTGGCCCTGGGCGTGGGCGCCTACGGGGCCGCCATCTTCCACCTGTTCACCCACGCCTTCTTCAAGGCACTGCTGTTCCTGGGCTCGGGCAGCGTCAGCCACGCCACGGGCACCTTCGACATGCGCCAGATGGGCGGCCTGCGCCGCCACATGCCGTGGACCTACGCCACCTTCCTGGTCGGCGGGCTGAGCCTGGCCGGGATCTTCCCCTTCGCCGGCTTCTGGAGCAAGGACGAGATTCTGGCCCACGCCTGGGGCGCTGGCAGCGCGGTTAGCCAGGCCGTCTTCTGGATGGGCCTGGCCGCCGCCTTTATGACGGCCTTCTACGTGTTCCGGGCGCTCTTCCTGACTTTTGAGGGCGAGTTCCGTGGAGGAGGGCTTCCTGAGCACGTCCAGGCGGGCCACCACAACGGCGGAGGGCACCTGGCCGAGTCGCCGGCCGTCATGGTCATCCCCCTGGTGGTGCTGGCGGTGCCATCGCTGGTGGCGGGGTTCCTGGCTAACCCGATTGTGGAGTTGGGCATTGTGCCCATCCACTGGATGACCGAGTTCCTGGCCGGCGGGCCGGTGGACATCGAAGCTGAGGCCTTCAACGTGGGCATGGGCATAGTGTCCACTATCGCGGCCCTGGCAGGCATAGGCCTGGCCTACCTCATGTACGGCGCCCGGAAGGTGTCGCCGGAGGCCGTGGGGGCCCGCTTCAAGCCCCTCTACAGCCTGCTGGCCAACAAGTACTTCATGGATGAGCTGTACGAGAGCATCGTCACGGTGAGGGTCTTCTACCGGGGCGTCGCCAATGTCCTGGACTGGACTGACAAGGCCGTGGTGGACAACGTCTACGACGGCATCGCCTGGCTTGGGCGGGGCATAGGCCGGGCAGTGGGCAAGCTCCAGACGGGGCAACTCCAGGGCTACGGCGTGGCCATTTCAATCGGTGTCCTGGTAATCTTCGGAATCTATCTCTTCTTCCGATAGCGGGGGCGAGCCTTGCAGTTCTCAGGATTGCTGACCGCGACAGTCTTCCTGCCCCTGGTGGGCGCCATAGTCATCGCCCTCTCCCTGCGGGGCGACCGGGCCGTGCGCTTCTTCGCCGGCGCCGTCTCCCTGGCGACGCTGGCGCTGAGCATTGTGGTCTTTGCCAGCTACGATGTGCGGGCCGGCGGCGTGCAACTTGTGGACAGGGTGGAGGACTGGATACCCTTCGTGGGCGGGCTGAAGGTGCAGTACTTCCTGGGCGTGGACGGGCTGAGCGCGCCCCTGGTGCTGCTGACGGGGCTGCTGGGCGCGGTGGCCGTGTTCGCCTCCTGGGGCGTGACGCTGCGCGTGAGGGAGTACTTCGTCTGGCTGCTGGCCCTCCAGACGGCGGTGATGGGCGTGTTCACGGCGCTGGACTTCATCCTCTTCTTCCTGCTGTGGGAGCTGGAGCTGGTGCCCATGTTCTTCCTCATCTCCATCTGGGGCAGCGGCCGCCGAGAGTACTCGGCCATGAAGTTCCTGATTTTCACCTTCGTCGGCAGCGCCTTCATGCTGGTGGGCATCCTGGCGCTGTTCTTCTCCACTGGCACCTTCGACATGACCGAGCTCCCGGCAGCGATACAGCGGAGCAGCCTGGTGCTGCCCATCGGGCTGGTGTTCACGCTGCTGTTCATCGCCTTCGCCATCAAGCTGCCCGTGTGGCCGCTGCACACCTGGCTGCCCGACGCCCACACCGACGCTCCCACGGCGGCGAGCATCATGCTGGCCGGCGTGCTGCTGAAGATGGGCGGCTATGGCATGGTGCGCGTGTCTGCGGCCATGTTCCCCAATGTAATAGCTGACATTGCCTGGCTGCTGGCCCTGGCCGGCGTCATCAACGTGCTCTACGGCGCCGTCGTGACGCTGCGCCAGACAGACCTGAAGCGTCTCATCGCCTTCAGCAGCATCAGCCACATGGGCTACGTGCTGGTGGGCCTGGCGTCGGTGGCCGGCGTAGGCGGCTTCGTGTCGTCGGTCGGGCTGACGGGCGCGTCGCTCCAGATGTTCACCCACGGCACCATCACGGGGCTGCTGTTCCTCATGGTGGGGCTGATATACGAGAAGGCCCATACGCGGTACATCCCGGACCTGGGCGGGCTGGCGACGCGCATGCCCCTGGTGGCCTGCGCCTTCATGGTGGCGGGCCTGGCGTCGCTGGGGCTGCCCGGCACCAGCGGCTTCGTCTCGGAAATAACGGTGTTCCTGGGCACATTCAGGGTATGGAGCTGGGCGACGGCCCTGGCCGCCTTCGGCGTTGTGCTGACGGCCGGCTACATCCTGTGGATGATGCAGCGGACGCTGTTCGGCCCGGCCAAGGAGCGCTTCCAGCACATCGCCGACGCCACCAGGCTGGAGATGCTGCCCGTGGCGGCGCTGGTGATAGCCATCCTGGTGGTGGGCATCTATCCCGCCTTCATTTCAGACGTCTTCGCCAACGGCGTCGGGCCTGTGGTAGAGTCCATACAGAATGTCGCCCAGGCGCGGCTGAGGTAAGCATAAGGGGACAAGGGTCCTGACTATATGACTGCGAACGATCTTTATCTCCTGTCGCCAGAGCTGAGCATGGCCGGCCTGGCCATGCTGGTAGTCCTCCTGGACCTGGTGGTGCGTCGCAAGGGCATCGTGGCGGCGCTGGCCGTGGCAGGGCTGGCCGTCCCCCTGGGCTTCAGCATAGTGCTGTGGATTGACCTCAACGAGGGCGGCGTCAGCCTGGTTAACAGCATCCTGCAATTCACCTTCGTGGTGGACAAGTTCGCCCTGTTCTTCAAGTTCCTGTTCATAGGCGTGGCGGCCCTGGTGCTGCTGGCCTCCATCGAGTACGTGCGGCGCTTCCAGCGCTTCCAGGCCGAGTACTACGGGCTGGTGCTGCTTTCCGCGACGGGCATGATGCTGCTGGCGTCCACCGTCGAGCTCATCACCATATACATATCCCTGGAGCTTACGGCGCTGCCCGTGGCGGCGCTGGCGGCGTTCCTGGGCACCAGCCGCTCCTCGGAGTCGGGAGTCAAGTTCCTGCTGCTCAGCGCCATAAGCTCGGCGGTGCTGCTCTACGGCCTGGTAATGGTCTACGGCTTCACCGGCAGCACGCGCCTTGAGGAAATCGCGTCGCAGCTAGGCAACCTGGGCCTGAGCGGCGAGACGCCCTTCGGGAGCTACCTGCTGCTCCTGGGGATAGCGCTGATCATCGCGGGGTTCGGGTTCAAGATCGCCAGCGTGCCCTTCCAGATGTGGGCGCCCGACGTGTACGAAGGCTCGCCCACGCCCATCACGGCCTTCCTGTCGGTGGCCTCCAAAGCCGCCGGGTTCGCGGTCATCCTGCGCGTGTTCTACATAGCTTTTCCGCTGGAGACGCTGAGCATCGAGTGGAGCGCCGTCTTCGCGGTCCTCAGTGTGCTGTCCATGAGCCTGGGCAATCTGGTGGCTATAGGGCAGAGCAACATCAAGCGGCTGCTGGCCTACAGCACCATAGCCCACGCCGGCTACCTGATGATCGGGCTGGCCGCCATCGCCGCCCGGGGCGCCGACGCGGACACGGCCTTCGGCCCCTCAGGCGTGCTGTTCTACCTGGGCGGGTACGCCGCCACCAACCTGGCGGCCTTCTCGACTGTCATCGCCATCTCCAACCGCATAGGCAGCGACCTGATAGACGACTTCGCCGGCATGGGGCGCCGGGCGCCGCTCCTGGCGGCCGTCCTTACCCTGGCCATGGTGTCCCTGATAGGCGTCCCGCCCACCGTCGGGTTCATAACCAAGGTGTACCTCTTCGGGGCCGCGGTGGACAGCGGCCTGACCTGGCTGGCCGTGGCTGGCGTGGTCAACAGCGTGATTTCGGCCTACTACTATCTGCGAGTGGTGAAGGCCATGTACCTGTCGCCGCCGGCGTCCTCCGAGCCGATAGCCTCCGGGCTGCCCATGAAGCTGGCGGTGCTGGGCACCTTCGCGGGCATAGCCTTCTTCGGCATCTACCCGGCGCCGCTCCTGGACCTGGCCAGGACCGCCGCTGCTGTGCTGCTGTCCTGAGCCGGCTGCCTTTCGTTGACACAGTCCTGGCCCGATGCTAGACTTGCGTCGCGCTGAATGCGGCATAGATTCACCCCGGGCAAAGGCTCAACCACACCTGCGCCGGCGTGGCCCCAGCGGCCCTCTCCCTTGGGAGGCCCCGTGACAACTTCTCCAAGAATCAGACGATGTCCCAGCGAAACCTGATTGGGCTGGTCTATAACGCGCGGATGCGCGACGCCGCTGCCCTGGTGGACTTCCTGGTGGAGGCGCTGAAGCTCAGGGAGAGGTGCTGGACCAGCGCCGCCACGGAAATGGACGCAGTGCAGGACAAGCTGGAGTCCACGTCCACCATCATCACCGTCGGCGGCGATGGCACCATCCTCCGGGTCGTCCGAGTAGCGGCGCCCTTTGCCATTCCCATCCTGGGCATAAACATGGGGCGCATCGGCTTCATGACGGAACTTTCCGTGGCGGAGGCCATCAAAAAGGTCCCGGAGTACCTGAACGGCGGTTCGGCCGTGGAGAAGCGCATGATGCTCCAGACGCTGGTGCTGCCCGCATCGGGGGAGGAGCCGCGCCTGACCGCCCACGCCCTCAATGACGTGGTGCTGGGCAGGGGCGCCATAGGCAAGCTGCTGGACATCTCGGCGACCATTGACGGCGTGCCCGTGACCACCTACCGCGCTGATGCCGTCATCGCGGCCACGGCCACCGGCAGCACCGGCTACGCGCTGTCGGCGGGAGGCCCCGTTATTCACCCGCAGGCCAACGTCATACTTGTCCAGCCCGTGGCGCCGCACACGGGCCTGCGCACCGGCCTGCTGCTGCCGGGCGAGTCGGTTATCGAGCTGAGTGCCGGCAGCGAGCACCAGGCAATCCTCAGCGTGGACGGTTCCCTGGACATGCCCCTCAGTCCCCATGACAAGGTTGTGGTGCGGCGCAGCCAGCACGTGGCGCGGTTCCTGCGCATGCACCCTTCAGCCGGGTTCTACGCCTCCCTGGCCCAACGTTTGGGGCTGATCTATGGCACCAGGCGGCCAGATACCAAGTGACCAAGGAGACCAGAATGGAGCCCGAACAGGTGTTGAGCACCCAGACCGTATTCGAGGGCAAAATCGTCAAGATGCGCGTGGACACTGTCCTGCTGCCTGGCGGCCGCGAAGCCTCCCGCGAGGTGGTGGAGCACCGGCCGGCGGTGGTTGTCGTCCCCGTGGACTCGGAGAACAAAGTCATGCTCGTCCGGCAGTACCGCCACCCTGTGGGCCATGCCATGCTGGAGGCGCCCGCAGGGCTGGTGGAGGAGGGCGAGCACCCGGACGACTGCGCCCAGCGTGAGCTGCAGGAGGAGACCGGCCACTACTCCCGGAACCTCCGGGCGCTGGGGGGCTTCTGGACCAGCCCCGGCTTCTGCACCGAGTTCATCTACGCATACCTGGCCAAGGACCTGGTGCCAGGCAATCTTCAGCCCGATGGCGATGAAAACATCCAGGTGGAGCGGGTACCTCTTTCGCGCATAGGGAAGCTGATACGAGTAGGGGAGATAGAGGACGCCAAGACCATCGCGGCGCTGCTGATGGTGACCTGCCTGTTCAGCAGCGACTAGCGCGGGCCGGTGGGCGCTCACGGCTGCATGGCATGAGGGCGCCAGCGGCTGCGTCCCTCCCAGGGGCGAGCGCGGCGTTGCCAGCCTGCATCCTGCACATGGAGGACCACATCTGCGGAGGTGAATTGCCGTGGCCAGGATAGATGACCTTCTGCAACAGGTTGACCAGGCCCAGGACGAGATTATCGCCCTGGAGCAGGACCTGGTGCGAATCCCTTCGGTGAACACGGGCTTCATGCCCACGGGGAACGAGAGCGCGGTCTGCAAGTACATACAGGACTGGCTGGCCCGGGACGGCATCCAGTCCGAAGTCCTGGAGTCGGCGCCGGGACGGGGCAATATCATCGCCAGGCTGGAAGGCCGCTCCCGCCAGGCGGGGCTGATGTTCATGTCCCACACCGACGTTGTGCCCGTGGAGGACGAGAGGAAGTGGCGCTTCCCGCCCTTCAGCGCCACCATCGCCGACGGGCGCATCTACGGACGCGGGGCCTCGGACTGCAAGGGCCTGCTGACCGCGCAGCTCATGGCCATGCGCATCCTCAAGCGCAACGGCGTCCGCCTGGAGCGCAGCCTGGCGCTGGTGTCGGGCGCGGACGAGGAGCATGGAGGACGCTACGGCTTCGGCTGGCTGGCCCAGCACCACCCCGAGAAGCTGGCCGCGCCCTTCGCGGTCAACGAGGGCGGTGGGACGCCCATCGAGGCCGCCGGCGGGCTGGTGTATGTGCTGGGCGTGGGCGAGAAGGGGCGTCTCCAGGTGGAAATTGACGTGAAAGGCACCAGCGCCCACGCCTCGGTGCCCTGGCAGGGCACCAACGCCCTCTTCAGGCTGCACAGGGTGCTCCAGCGCATCGAGGAGTACGAGCCGGAGCGGGACACCTCCACCAGCCTGTTCAGGTACCTGTCCACCTTCGCCATCGAGCACAAGCCCTCGCCCCAGAACGTGGACCAGATTATCGCCGAGGTGGAGCCTAAAAGCCCGCGCTTCGCTTCCATGCTCCGCGCCCTCTCGCGCATGACCCTGACACCGACCATGATCAGGGGTGGCATCAAGTCCAACAGTGTGCCGGAGTCTATTCGCCTCACCTGCGACGTGCGGACGCTGCCCCACCAGGACGAGGGCTACCTGAGGCGGGAGCTGGACAGGGTGCTGGAGGGCATCCCCGACGTAAGCTACGAGATAGACTACATGGCCGTGCCCAACGCCTCGCCCTTCGAGACCGAGTTCGCCGAGAGCATCAAGCGTGCCATGGCGCGGGCGCTGGGCCGACAGGACATACAGTGGGTGCCAGGGATAAGTACGGGCTTCACCGACTCCCGCTTCACCCGGCCATTAGGGGTCATAACCTACGGCTTCTCCGGCGCCCACCCCGACGATGACCCGATGCTCAGCCGCGCCCATGGCACCGACGAGTCCATTGGCATCAAGAGCCTGATAAGCGGCACGAAGGCTATGCTGGCGCTGGCCTACGACCTGCTGGCGGCCAGGTAGGAGTACCTCCGACAACGCCCCACCCGGGAGGTGTGACCCCACAATCTCCCCCGGAAACCCCTTGACAAGAACAACAGTCCTGTTCTAGTATGTTCTGGAAATGTCCAAAACGTTTGTTTCGGGGGAGAGCAATGGAGTACACCAGGACTAGGCAGTCGGTCCTCCAACTGGCCATGCCAGGGATGCCAACGCTCCCCAAGACTGCCGCCAGCTATGCCACACTGACGCCCGGCCAGGAGGTCGTATACCTGGGGCACATCAGTGGCGGGCCGCGCTACGGCTCCAGGGGCGTCGTCAGGCAGACCCACCGCCGCAAGGCAGTGGTTGACCTGGGCAGGTCAGGCACCTGGCACATTCCCTACTACTTCCTGGGCGTGCCGACAGTAGCCTAGTAGTCTGTCACCTGTGATTTGATAAAGTCAGCCCTCTCCCGTCCAGAGCGAGGAAGTCCCTTCTCCCCTGGCAGGAGAAGGTCAGGGCCTGCCCCTCGGCTGTGCTCGGGGCAGGCTCCGAGCTTGCCGAGGGG
>FWPU01000821.1_pt1 | contig 98509 bp, 87 predicted proteins | sample 2228361 | NCBI WGS metagenome assembly FWPU01 (sample SAMEA103939777, study PRJEB20133) | metagenome | reverse complement strand
ACAGCAGCTGAAAAATGAGATTGATAAATTGATTTATGAAATAACAAAAGGTCATAAAGAGTTTGACTTTGAAGTTTATTTTTCAGAAGTATTTCATCAAAAAGGTGGCTTTGATATATTAATTGCTAATCCGCCGTATATTGACTCTGAAACGATGGTGAAAAGGGGGTTAGACAAAGAAAGAGAATATATAAGAAGTCATTATAAATTTGCTCGTGGAAATTGGGATATTTATATTGCTTTTTTTGAAAAGGGATTGAATTTATTATCTTCCAATGGAACTCTATCTTATATTACACCTGACAAATGGCTAACTAAGCCATTTGGTGAAGAATTAAGAACAAAAAAATTACCATATTTGTCTGTTATTGTAAAATGTGGCAGGGGTGTTTTTGAAACCTCATTAGTAGACTCGGTAATTACCTTTTTTACTCCTAAAATAACCGACATCATAAATATATATGAGTTTACTGGGAAACAAATAAAGCATAAAAGTAATTTTGATAAAAGTTTGCTCTGTTCTCCCTATAATTTAGATATCTTATTTTCAGATAATTTGAATTTGTTGTGGAAGATTGAAAATCAAACTAACAAATTAAAAAATTTTGGTTTTTGTGAAAATGCATGCGCTACATCAGATGCGTATGCATTGAAACCGCTGATCTTAGATATATCACCCAAAGATTTTGATGAAGAAAAGCATTTTAAAGTGGTTAACACTGGTACGATAGGTAAATATCTATCAAAATGGGGATGCAGGGAAATGACATATATTAAAGATAAATACTTATGCCCTGTGGTTGAAAAGAATAAATTTTTTAAAAAATTTAATGATACCTATGTGAATAGAAGCTTAAGTAAGAAACTAATTGTGAAAGGAATAACTTTATTAGAGGCTTGTATTGATTTAAAAGGGCAAATTATTCCTGGAAAATCAACTTTAGTCGTTTTGAGTAAAAATGAGGAAAATCTATTGGTAATTCTTGCGTTTTTAAACTCTAAAGTTGCCGGATTTTATTTGAAAGAGAAGTACTCATCTTATAGCTATAATCAAGGTGTTGTTTTTACTAAAGAGATGATAAACAACATCCCTATACCAAACCTTTCTAATGATGATAGAAAAACTCTTTTATCCCTTGTCTCTCAAATCCTATACCTTACCTCATCTAAGGATTATCTTTTAAACGCACAAAAACAAGCCCGTATAAAAAACCTTGAACACCAAATTGACCACTTAGTTTACAAACTTTACGATTTGACAGAGGATGAGATAAAAATAATAAAGGAGAGGATAGTATAAAAGAAAATTGATTGTGCCAGATAAGACACTGATTTATGAATAAATTCCTTTCAAACAACAAATATGAACAAAAAATAATTTCAAGCAAGCAAGTATTGCTTTATAAATTATATACATGGATACTATATAAATTAAGAACCCATCATTTTCCATGCTCAAAAATCACTGCTGTATATCAGCAAATGATATCGTAAATATGACAATTTCGAAAATTAAGTTAGATAATGGTGAAATAAATCTACATGTAACATTGAATTTAACACCAATGTTTTTACTTTAAAGATTTTTTTTCATTAGGTTTGCCGGAAAAAAAACAATGGCACACTTTTATCCGCTGAAAGTTAAGAACATTGAAAAAGCTTCCAAAGACGCCGTAGTTCTTACTTTTGATATTCCCTTGCAGTATATACCTCATTTTAGATTTAAACAAGGACAATATATCACATTAAAGTTAAACATAGATGGTGAAAATGTTATTAGATCATATAGCATTTGTACCAGCCCATATTCAGAAAAAGATTTGAAGGTAGCAGTGAAAAAAGTGCCAAATGGTAAAATGTCAACTTATATCAATAAAAACTTAAAAATAGGAGATACTATAGAAGTAATGCCTCCGGCAGGAAAATTTTATACAGAATTAAATTCTGCTAACAAAAAAAAGTATATTTTGTTTGCCGGTGGTAGTGGTATTACACCAATGATGAGTATTATAAAAAGTACATTATTTATAGAAAAGCAAAGTGAAATCGTTTTGTTTTATGCCAATAGAGAAGTAGATAATGTGATATTTAAAGATGACATTGATGCAATCGCTCAAAACAATAATAACTTTAAAGTAATTTATATTTTCGATAATCCTCCACCAGATTATCCCGAAGAACAAACAGGATTTTTAAATAATGATAAAGTAAAGTTACTTTTAGAAAAACATCATGCCCAAAAAGCAGATGAGTATTTTATTTGTGGTCCAACACCCATGATGCAAATTATAGAACAATCACTTCAACAACTCCACATATCTTCTGAAAAAATTCACATAGAGTATTTTACAGCCATTGAAAACTCAAACACACAAACAGAGAATATAGAAAAAATAGAATCAGAAGTTACCGTAATACTTTATGGTATAGAGACAAAATTCAAATTGGATTCCGATGGAATAAGCATTCTGGATGCCGCTATTCAACACGGCGTCGATGCGCCATTTAGTTGCAAAGGAGGCGTATGTAGCACATGTCGGGCAAAAGTAATAGAAGGAAAAACCAGAATGACGATGAACTATGCTTTAACTGAACAAGAAGTGTCCGATGGTTTTATACTTACCTGTCAGGCACACCCTGTAAGTGAAAAAGTAGTAATAGACTACGATGCATTATAAATATGCGGATATACACAGATAAAATAACAAAAAAATACAGAAACAGAACAGTAGCTAATGAAGTATGTATTGAAGTAAATCAAGGAGAAATCGTTGGTTTGCTGGGACCTAATGGTGCAGGAAAAACAACTTCCTTTTACATGATAGTTGGAATGGTAAAACCTAATAGTGGAAAAATTTTTCTGGATAACATAGACATTACTAACTTTCCAATGTATCAGCGTGCCCAAATGGGCATTGCCTATCTGCCACAAGAAGCATCTATATTCAGAAAATTATCAGTAGAAGATAACATCTTAGCTATTCTTGAAATGACCGATATTTCAAAAGCAGAACAAAAACACAGATTGGAAGAATTACTAACAGAGTTTAATCTGAATCATGTCAGAAAAAATTTAGGCGACCAACTATCTGGTGGTGAAAGAAGAAGAACAGAAATAGCACGCGCCTTAGCAACAAAGCCAAAATTTATACTATTAGACGAACCCTTTGCCGGTGTTGACCCTATTGCAGTAGAAGATATACAAACAGTAGTTAAAAAACTTAAAGAAAAAAATATCGGTGTATTAATTACTGACCATAATGTTCATGAAACATTAAGCATTACAGATAGAGCATATTTATTATATTCTGGAAAAGTAATAAAATCTGGCACAGCAGAAGATTTAGCCAATGATGAAATGGTAAAAAGAGTGTATTTAGGAAAAAATTTTGAGTTGAGAAAATGATAAAACTTTTGAGAAAAACTACTTAAGTTGAAAAATTTTAAATCACCCTAAACATTTTAACTATGCTTCAGGCACACATCATTAACATTGGAGATGAATTGTTAATTGGTCAAGTTGTAAATACAAATGCGGCATATATTGCCAGACAGCTCAACATAGCAGGTATTCAGGTCTCTAAAGTAGAAATGATTGCCGATAACGAAAAAGAAATACTATACACTTTAGAATTAGGACAAAAATTTGATTTAGTCATCATAACAGGAGGATTAGGACCTACAAAAGATGATATTACTAAAAATGCTCTGGCAAAGTTTATGAATGATAAATTGATAGAAAATGAAACAGTACTTAAAGATATTGAGAATCTCTTAAAATTGAGAGGGAGAGAAATGAATATACTGAATAAACAACAAGCCTTAGTATTGAGTCAATGCAAAGTCATCAGAAACTTTTTAGGGACCGCCCCGGGAATGCTCATCAAAAAAAACAATACTACTTACATTTCTTTACCCGGTGTACCATTCGAGATGAAACCCATGCTTAAAGAAGCAATCAATCTTTTTATGATAGAAAATAAGACCGAAAGAGTTACCCACAAAACAATATCAGTATTTGGAATTCCTGAAAGTGAACTCGCTTTGAAATTAGAAAATTGGGAAAATAAATTAAGTTCAGATGGAATAAAACTGGCATATCTTCCAAATAGAAATTTTATTCGCTTACGATTGTCCATTTATGGAAATAACAATATAGCAGAAAATTTATTGAGCAAATACATTTCTGAATTAAAGAACATTTTAGGTAAACACTATTTGGGAGAAACAAGTTTTGAAAGTTCAGAAGAAAACCCACTTGCCCGAATGCTCGTCAATAAATTATCAGAAAATAAATATACTATTTCATTTGCAGAGAGTTGTACCGGAGGAAGCATAGCGTCAGCCATTACAAAAATATCAGGGGCTTCAGAGGTGCTTATGGGAAGTGTAGTGAGTTATAGTAATGACATAAAAAGACATATCTTAGGTGTTAAGGAAGAAACGCTACAAAAGCACGGTGCTGTAAGCGAAGAATGTGTCAGAGAAATGGTAATGGGCGTACAACAAATGATGAAAACGAATATATCCCTTTCTGTAAGTGGTATAGCAGGCCCTGCAGGAGGTAGTATAGAAAAACCTGTAGGTACAGTGTGGATGGCGTTATGTTTTAATGGGAATATCGAAGCAAAAAAATTTTTCTTCACCCCACAAAGCAGAGAATATGTTATAGAATCTGCTGTATTTAATGCATTGGCATGGATATTGAAAAAACTAATAGAATAAAAATTAGAATGCAACAGATATTGTTATTAGATAATTACGATAGTTTTACTTACAATTTGTTTCATCTTATTGAGAAGTTTTTTGATGGAAAAACAGATGTTTATCGAAACGATGAGATTACAATTCCGGAAGTAGAAAAATATGATTGCATCGTATTATCTCCGGGACCTAAATTACCAAAAGATGCAGGCGTTATGATGGATATTATTCATCATTATCACACTTCAAAACCTATCATTGGAATATGTTTGGGAATGCAAGGAATAGCTGAGTATTTTGGAAGTACTTTAGAAAAGTTAGATTTCCCGGAACATGGACAAAGCAAAACCATGAAAATAATTCAGTATTCAGAGATATTTGAAGGATTACCATCGGAGTTTAATGTTGGACGATACCACTCATGGGGAGTAAAGTTGCATCACTTACATGAAACACTTAATCCATTAAGTATAGATGAAAACAACTGGGTAATGAGTTTCAAACATAAAAATTATGAAATATATGGTTTACAATACCATCCTGAGTCTATACTTACAGAATATAGAGAAACAGTAATGAAAAATTTAGTAAAAATTATAGTATCCGGCAATCAGCTAAAGCAGAAGATATAATAGTTTGTCTTTAAAAATTTTTGTAGAAATAAAAATTAAATTTTCTAACCCAAATGAATTTTTTTTCATAAATGGAAAAACTATATTTTTGAATTGAAAGCTGTGTGAGTGTACTTATTCTTAATACTCTTACAACTTCCGCACTATTTCTCTATTTAATATCACCATAGTTTTTTCTACTGCCCCTTGATGTTCCTCAATAAATGATTTAATAACACTTTGTGTATGTGTATACATTCCTTTGTTGTTCAGCAATTCATTTAAGTAATCAAACAAATCGTTCTCATTTCTGACACAAAAAGCCCCCTTTAATTTTATCAACTCTTCGGCTTCATAAAATTTTTCATAACGCGGACCAAATAAAACGGGAATATTATAAACAGCAGGTTCTAGTATATTATGAATTCCATCACTAAACCCTCCGCCAATATATGCTATATCAGCATAACGATATAATTTATTAAGAATACCAACAGTATCTATAATCAAAACATCTGTTGTAATTTTATCATTACTGGATAATGTTGTGTATTTACAATAAGTCAAAGAATACTTTTCTAATAACCGACTCAATTTATTAATGTTTTTTTTATCGGGATGATGTGGTGCTATGATATAACGAATGGTATGCTTTCCTTTGAGCTTTGCCAATGCAGGGACAAAAACCTTTTCATCTGCAGGCCAACTGCTTCCTATGATAACTATACGATAGTTTTTACAATAATCTTCAATAATGGGCAAAGAAACCTTTTGTTTAGCAATTTCAATAACTCTATCTATTCGTGTGTCACCAGATAAATGTACATTTTTGTCTTTTCCTAACAACTTTAATAGTCGCAAAGATAATTCGTCTTGTACAAAAATTATATCATATACCTCTAAAGCTTTTCTAAATATCTTTCCATACCATTTAAAGAACGGTTGATGTTTGCGAAAAACAGAGGAAATTAAAAAACATTTTATGTAATTTTTTCTGCGATTTATCTCAAATAAAAAATTCAGCCAAAACTCATATTTGATAAAAAACACATATTTAGGTTTGACAATGTCTAAAAAGTCTTTGGCATTTTTTACGGTATCATAAGGCATGTAAAACATCCAGTCAGCGTATGGAAAACTTTGACATGCATTATATCCTGATGGAGAAAAAAAGGTGAGCAAAATTTTATACTCAGGATAATCTGATTTCAAATGTATAATTAAAGGTCTTGCCTGTTCAAATTCTCCCAATGAAGAAACATGTATCCAAAGTATTTCATTTTGATTGTTTCGTAAAACATCTTTTAGTTTTTTTCTCCATTGTTCTCTGCCTTGTGTAGCCTGCTTTGCTTTCTCATTGAATAATGATGCAAGCCTAATAACCAAGACCAAAATGTGAATAGAGAGCGAATATAACCTTTTCATATATCAATCATAGAAAAATATACCACTAGCTTTTCGATACACAGGCAAAATCCAACCAAACTTAATTCCAAACAAAAAATCTTTTCTTAATTTATCATCTACGCCTGCAGTAGCATAGTCGTAATACCTCACATTCTTAGTAATAGCGTAATACATTTCCATTCCTATTGTAAAGTTAATATATCTGTTAGAAGATAAATAAGTGTAACCCGCGTACTGATAAAAACAAACACCGATAGAAAGCCTATCGTAGCCTTTTACCCAATCTCCCTTAATAGCAGCTACTTTCTTTTGAGCATCATATAATTTTATTTTATGTTGTAAATATCCCACGCCTGTTTGATAATGTACACCTTTGTTGTGATTTTTCCCGCCAACATAAAATATCTTTCCAAAATTTAATGTAACATTCCATCCTCTTTCAGTAACTCTTAAATCTGCGGGATTCCCTTCATTATCTATAACAAATGGAGAACCTTCATTAGTGGTTGTTTCTAATTGTGTGAGCACATTGTCTTTTACATTTTTACCAAAAAAATAATTGCCATCTAATGCGATTAAATAATTTGTTTTAAATTTATAAATAGCGGCTGTGCCTACACTCATATTATTTCCGAATCGTTTTGCCAAGTCGCCACCGGGCATCTGAAAAGAAGCATGAAATTGAAAATAAGGAAAAGTCATAGAAGAATCATAAGTCAACTGAGCAAAAATTTTAGTCGATAAATAACTTAGAAAAATAATAATAACTATAAACAGTCTTTGTTTCACTGCGGCTAAGTTACAAAAAGATATTTAAAATAAATGCATCATAGAACAAGATGAAGATTTAAATTAACTAAAAAATTAAGTACTTTGCACACCAGCCATGAGCGACTCAAAAGTTAATTTTTTCAGGAGAATGCTAAAAGAAAGGTTTAGAATTACCTTTTTTCATGATGATTTTAAACCTGTATTTTCCATGCGATTTACGATATTTAGTCTATTACTATGGATTGTAGGTTATGCTGTTCTTGTTATTGTTATAGCTATTTTTATTATTTCAAAAACTTCTCTCAAAGAATACATTCCCGGATATGCGACAAATGAACAGAAAAAACAAATTATAGCATTGAATAACAAAATAGATTCTTTACAGACAGTCTTTAATAACAAAAACATCTATGTAAAAGCTATTTTAGATGCTATCAATGGAACTACGGACACATCGGCACTTCAAAAAACAAAGAAAATACCAACTAAAACAGATAAATACAATATCAAAGCAGGACAAAATGAACTATCACTCCGAAAAGAAATAGAAAATGAATGGGCAACAAACAAAACAAGCATCGCATCAAGCATTTCTGATGAAGATGTAGAAAGGTTTAAATTTGTATTACCTACCGAAGGATTTTTAATTAGCCAATACAACCCCGCCGTTGGGCATAATGGAATAGATGTTGTTACAAAAAATGAAGCACCTGTAAGAAGTATAGACAAAGGAATTATTATATCATCAGGATATTCTATAACAGATGGAAACTTTGTAATTATTGCACATCCAAGTGGCTTTGTGAGCGTTTACAAACATCTTTCAATCATCTTTAAGAACACAGGAACTATTGTTAATTCAGGAGATATCATAGCTAATTCTGGAAATACAGGTAGTGAGAGTAATGGTGTACATTTACACTTTGAATTATGGTATAAAAATAAACTTGTAAACCCACAAGACTATATCCTGTTTTGAAAAATGTTTTTTTAAGACTTTTGTATGCTTATTAAATACTCATTAATTTTATCATCTAATAAATCAGAGGGTTCTGCGATGATTTCTAATTTACTGTTTTCTTTTCCTGCTAATATCTCTGCCGCTTTTTTTAGCTTTATAGTTTTAGAAAAATAATCCTCTAATTTCAGTTTTAGTTTAAACACATTGTCATCTTCATAATAAATTCTGTATCCTAAATGTTGATTAAATTGCAAAGCATTTTTATTAGTTTTTAATACCGTAACAATGGAAGTATTTCCTGACTGAAAAATTTCAAATATAACCTCTAACATAGTAAGTGATGCATATACAGGAATGGGGGTGTTCCAATAATTTTTATCCCACAAAAAAATACCGCCTTCTGCTACTCTATACTCATTGGTATCTTTACAATTAATTAATCCAATTTTTTTGCTTTCATATTCAATTAAAAAATAATAGTTATATTTATTATTAATTCTCTTAAACCATTCTTTTTGCATCTCAGGAGTAATATATTCCTGAAACTGCATAGTATTTCTAATAAAAGGTTTATTCCGCCAATATCTTATAAGCTCAATATCTTTTTCTTGTACACGGATGTATGTAGCCCCATATTTTTTAACAATCATAATTCTTCTTTGATGTGATATGGAGGCTTTTTATGAATGTCCATTAAGATATAAGCAATGTACTCTCCAATAATACCAAGAGAAAATAATATCAAACCTGTGCCAAACAAGATACTTACAATGATAGAAGTATATCCTTTTTCTGCATGATGGAAAACAAACTTTTTAATCAAGTAGTAAACACCAATAATAAAACTAAAAAATGCTACTGAAAACCCAAGTATTTTCACAATAATCAAAGGCATGGTAGTACTAATCATTAAAGTGGTTTTAGATAAATGAAACAGCTTGCTATATGAATAAGTACTTTTAGTTTTCTTTGGAGGATGAAATGGAAGTTTGGTGGCTTGAATGCTCTGTGAATACCAAAGAATTAATTCGTCAATAACAATTAAATGTGATGCGTGTTGAGTAATTGATTTTACAAGAGATTTTGACATTATCCTAAAACTTGAGCCTTTCCCCGCATCAGAGTTCTCATATCGAGATATTTTCTTGTAAATACTGGATAAAACTCTTCTATACCATGGATAATAATACTTGTCAGGAATTACATAAAGAATATCTGATTTTTTGTCATTAAAATCTTTTATTAGACATGGCAAATGCTCTATGGGATGTGATAAGTCATCGTCTATAGTAATTACAATATCCCCGTTTGCTTTGGTAAGTCCACAAAAAGTAGCTTTCTGTTGCCCATAATTTCTGGATAACCGAATAGCTTTAATGCTTTCTCCGACAAAGGCGTTTTTCTTTATATCACATACTACCTCCCATGTTTTATCTCTACTATTATCATCTATTAAAATAATTTCATGTTTATAGGCGTTTAATATGTCTTTTAATTGATTTATTAAATCTTTTATACATTGTTCACTGTTAAATAATGGTATTACAACAGATATTTTTAAATCTTCATTCATTCAAATGCAAAAATAATAAAATTGCTGGCTTGATTATTAAATTTAAATTATTCATGCAAATTGTCATTTTGTCAATATAAACATTTATGAAGGAATAAAATAATACAACAAAAAATGTAAAAATGTCAGAAACATCATTTATAATAAGTTTGGCATAAAATTTAATTACCTTGCATGCAAAAAATAAAACTATGAGTAAATTAAATTTGAAACCATTAGCGGACAGAGTAATTGTAGAGCCCGCACCAGCGGAAGAAAAAACAGCATCGGGCATTATCATTCCAGACACAGCTAAAGAAAAACCAATGAAAGGCAAAGTAGTAGCTGTGGGGTCTGGTAAAAAAGACGAGCCAATGACAGTAAAAGTTGGCGATCATGTATTGTACGGCAAATATGCCGGCACAGAAATTCAAATTGATGGCAAAGAATACCTTATCATGCGTGAAAGCGATATCTATGCCATCGTTTAAAAAATCCAATCTAAATCACTTTAAAACAATTAATCATTAAAAACTAAAAAAACCTAAAACTATGGCAAAAGACATTAAGTATGATGTAGAAGCAAGAGACGCTCTTAAAAGAGGCGTAGATGCTTTAGCAAATGCAGTAAAAGTAACATTGGGACCAAAAGGTCGTAATGTTATTATTGATAAAAAATTTGGTTCACCTCAAATTACTAAAGACGGTGTAACTGTAGCAAAAGAAGTAGAACTTACCCATGCTATTGAAAACATGGGCGCTCAACTTGTAAAAGAAGTAGCTTCCAAAACAGCAGATATAGCAGGAGATGGTACTACTACAGCAACTGTACTTGCTCAAGCTATTATTAACGCTGGATTAAAAAATGTAGCAGCAGGGGCTAATCCAATGGATCTTAAACGTGGTATTGACAAAGCCGTAGAAGCAGTAGTAGAAAACTTCAAAAAACAATCTAAGCAAGTTGGTAACGACGAGAAAAAAATAGAACAAGTTGCAACAATTTCTGCTAATAACGATAACACTATTGGAAATCTTATTGCAAATGCAATGGGTAAAGTAAAAAAAGAAGGTGTTATCACTGTTGAAGAAGCTAAAGGAACAGAAACTTATGTAGAAGTTGTTGAAGGAATGCAGTTTGATAGAGGATACATTTCTCCATATTTCATTACAGATGCAGACAAAATGGAAGCAGTGTTAGAAAATCCTCTTATCTTAATTTACGACAAGAAAATTTCTAACATGAAAGAATTGCTTCCTGTTCTTGAAAAAGCTGTGCAAACAGGAAAACCAATTTTAATCATAGCCGAAGATGTTGATGGAGAAGCATTAGCAACATTGGTAGTTAATAAACTTCGTGGTACATTAAAAATTGCAGCTGTAAAAGCTCCGGGCTTTGGCGATAGAAGAAAAGCGATGTTAGAAGATATCGCTATCTTAACAGGCGGAAGAGTGATTAGTGAAGAAATGGGAATGAAACTTGAATTAGCTGACCTATCTTATTTAGGAAAAGCTGAAAAAGTAACTATTGACAAGGATAACACAACTATTGTAGGTGGTGCTGGTAAAAAAGCAGACATCACTGCTCGTATCAATCAAATAAAAGCTCAAATAGAAACTACAACCTCTGATTACGATAAAGAAAAATTACAAGAAAGATTAGCTAAATTAGCAGGAGGTGTAGCAGTTCTTTATGTAGGTGCCGCTACCGAAGTAGAAATGAAAGAAAAAAAAGATAGAGTAGAAGATGCTTTAGCTGCCACTCGCGCTGCCGTAGAAGAAGGTATTGTACCCGGTGGTGGAGTAGCATATATCCGTGCAGCCGCAGCACTAGAAAAATTAAAAGGTGAAACAGAAGATGAAACTACAGGCGTTCAAATTGTCAAAAGAGCATTAGAAGAACCATTAAGACAAATTTGTTTCAATGCAGGTTTAGATGGTAGCATTATCGTACAAAAAGTAAAAGAAGGTAAAGAAGACTTCGGTTTCAATGCTCGTACAGAAAAATTTGAAAACTTATTTGATGCAGGGGTTATAGATCCTACAAAAGTAGCTCGTGTAGCTCTTGAAAACGCTGCAAGTATAGCAGGAATGTTGCTTACAACAGAATGTGTATTAGCTGAAAAGAAAGAAGAAAAACCAGCTCCTGCAGCACCAGGAATGGGTGGAATGGACGGTATGATGTAATAAGGAATGTATTTTAATATGGATTGAAAATAGCCCCGCATTTGCGGGGCTATTTTTTTATTTGGGAAAAATGCTATATTAGAATGCAATTTAAATCATCTGTGTGTAAAGGAAGAAAAGCACAGAAATATAAAGTAAATAAAAAAAGAAAGGAGATTATGTAATTTATTATATCTGACCAGTACTCTGTTTTGAAAGAAAAAGAATAGGATGATTTAAATATTGCTGGTTATGGAATTACAGTTGATTGATTAACACAAGCAAAGTTTTCTGTAGATATCTTGGCGATTTAATGAGGTTCTTTTTTAAATTAAATCAATGTCTTGTTGTTCTTATATTTTAGGATTTTTATATTTTTTGGTGGACCCGGAGGGACTTGAACCCTCGTCCAAATAAGCAATGTGTAAGGTTTCTACATGTTTAGTGAGTATTTGAAGCTTCGGTATAAAGCAAGCTACTCACTACTTATACTTTATACCTATCCGCTGTTTTTACATTTTTCTTAGCGGAGTCAGAAAAATGCCTTGTTTTTTTCCGACGCCTTGACCCTTATGCCAAACAAGGAAGGCTTAAGGGAAGACGGGCTACAGCTATCTTAGGCAGCCAAAGCGAAAGAGTTTTCGCCATTTAATTGTTTGAAGACGAGTTTTAAGAGCATTGTCTTCATTGCTCCACATGCTTGCTTACCCATTGTACTTACTGTCGATACCTGTCGGGCCCATATCCTTCAAGAAGCATACAAATATACACATTTTTTATGCCAAAAGCAAATTTATATTCTTTTTGTTGTGCTTCTTGTCAGTATAATAAAGAGAGTATTATTGAATGACTAAAAATAAAATATTTTTAACTTATATTCCATTTTATTCCTTCAGGAGTATCTTTAATAATAATGCCAATCGTATGTAGCTTGTTTCTAATATCGTCAGATAGTGTATAATTTTTGTTTTTTTTAGCTTCTGTTCTTATTTCAACTAAAATTTCTACTAATTGATTTATTTTTTGTATTAAGTTTTTATCGTTTTGTGTTTCTTCTTCTTTAATTCCCATTATTTCTACAAAAAATACTTGATATATTTTTTTTAGTTCTTCAATATCTGTTTGGGAAATTTTGATTTGTTTATCCTTAGCTTTATTAATGATTTTAGATATTTCGAAAAGCTCTGCAATGAGCACGGCAGTGTTTATATCATCATTCAAAGCATCATAACATTTTCTCCAATATTCTTTGATATTAATATCTGTTTCAGGAGAGGGAGATATTTCATCAAGTGATTGAAAACTCTCTACAAGTCTTTGATAACCTTTTTCTGCCGCATTTAGAGCATCAAGACTAATATCTAAGGTGCTTCTATAATGTGTTTGCATAATGAAGAAACGAAATATAGATGGTTTGAAAGATTTGGGAATAAGTGGATTAGTACCAGCAATTATCTCTAATGGTAATACGACATTACCTAATGATTTACTCATTTTTTTACCATTAATAGTGAGCATGTTTGTGTGTAGCCAGTATTTGGCGGGTTGCTTGCCGCAGTATGCAATGTTTTGGGCAATTTCATTGGTATGATGTGTAGGCGCTAAATCCATACCTCCACCATGAATATCAAATTGTTCACCAAGATATTTTGTACTCATCGCAGAGCATTCAATATGCCATCCCGGAAATCCTTTGCCCCATGGGCTATTCCATTGCATAAGATGTTGTGGTTTAGCTTTTATCCAAAGAGCAAAATCTAATCGTCCTCTTTTTTCATTTTGTCCATCTAACTCTCGGGTGTTATTCAATAGTTCTTCTAAATTCCTTCCTGTAAGAGCAGTATAGTTGTATTGTTTTGCAAATTTTTCTACATCAAAATATACAGTACCATTTATTTCATACGCCCAGCCGTTTTTGAGAATTTGCATAGCCATTTCTTGTTGTTCAAGGATATGTCCTGTGGCAGTAGGTTCTATAGATGGTGGAAGAACATTAAAAATTCTCATTATTTCATGAAAAGAAACAGTATATTTTTGAACGATTTCCATTGGCTCTAATCGTTCAAGAAATGCTCGTTTAGATATTTTATCTTCTTCAGAATCATCTTCCAAATGCCCTGCATCTGTGATATTACGGACATATCTTACTTTATATTGAAGATGGTTGAGATATCTAAAAATAGTATCAAATGAAATAAAAGTTCTGACATTACCTAAATGAACATCGTTGTACACTGTAGGACCACAAACATACATTCCTACAAAAGGAGGATTAAGAGGTTCAAATAATTCTTTTTTTCGGGTAAGTGTATTATACAAAAATAATTGATTTTGCATCTTAATGATTTTTCTGCACGCCAAAAGTAAGAAAAAAAGAAAGGATAATTTTTGATTCTTTTTAAGATGCCAATTGTCGGTAGCATATTTTGGGTTGAAAACAAAAATATAAGATATAGGACAAAAATCATGATATTTGCAAAAATGTAGTAAATTTGAGAACTAAAAGTTATCATAAAAGAAAAGTAAATGTAATCACACTTGGATGTAGTAAAAATCTTGTGGATAGCGAAAATCTAATGGGAGAATTATCACAGCTTGGATTTGATGTGAAGCATGAGGTAGAGGAGGAAAGACACGATATTGTATTTGTGAACACTTGTGGATTTATTGAAAGTGCTAAAGAGGAAAGTGTTGAAACTATTATGAAGTTTGTGTCTGCTAAAAAACAAGGCTTAATTGAGAAACTTTATGTTACAGGATGTCTAAGTGAAAGATATAAAACAGATTTACAGAAAATGATTCCTGAGGTAGATGCCTTTTTTGGAACAAAAGATATGGTGAATATCATTAGGCATTTAAAAACAGATTATCAGAAAGAATTGTCAGGAGAACGATTGTTAACAACATTACAACATTATGCTTATCTGAAAATTAGTGAAGGGTGTGATAGACCTTGTAGTTTTTGTGCTATCCCGCTCATGAGAGGGAAACATATTTCTGTTCCTATTGAAAAATTAGTAGAACAAACCAAAAAGCTTGTGGATAAGGGAGTAAAAGAACTGCTATTAATAGCGCAAGATTTAACTTACTATGGATTGGATTTATACAAAAAAAGAAATTTATCGGAGTTATTAGAAAAGTTAAGTGAAGTGAATGGTATTGAATGGATTAGATTGCATTACCTTTTCCCTAGTGGTTTCCCAGAAGATGTTTTATATGTTATCAGAGATAATCCAAAAGTCTGTAAATACATTGACATGCCGGTTCAGCATATTAATAATGAGGTTTTGAAAAATATGAGAAGGGGTATTACAAAAGAAAAAACTACAGAATTAATCAACAAAATACGAGATATTATTCCAAATGTTGCCTTGAGGACAAGCATTATGGTGGGATTTCCAGGTGAAACAGAAGAGCAATTTCAAGAAATGTTAGATTGGCTAAAAGAGATTAAATTTGATAGATTGGGAGTTTTTACTTATTCACATGAAGAAAACACAACAGCATATTCAATGATAGATAATGTATCTAAAAAGATAAAAAAACAAAGAGCGGAAGCAGTTATGCTTCAACAACAGAGAATTTCATACGAATTAAATCAGCAAAAAACAGGTAAAGTATTCAAGACTATTGTTGATAGAAAAGAAGGAAATTTTTGGATAGGTCGTACAGAATACGATAGTCCTGATGTTGATAATGAAGTGCTTATTGAAGATAAGTATAGCAATATAAAAATTGGAAATTTTTATGATATCCAAATAACTGATGCTACAGAATTTGATTTATATGGAGAATTATCTAAGCATTAAAATTATGCAAAGAATTATTTATATTAATTTCATAATTTCATTTATCTTTTTCACTTCTTGCCTTAGTTACAAACAACCAAGTATATCAGGTGTCCAAAATTTTCAAATTAAAAAGATAAGCAAAGAGGGGATGCAAAGTGAAATAGCGGTAAAAATTAAAAATCCAAATGATTTTGGATTTTATATATATTCTGGAAAAGCCGATATTTATGTGGGTAAAATACCGTTGGGAGAAGCAAAACTTTCAAAAAAAGTATATGTTCCTGCAAAATCTATGGGGGTTTATAATTTACTTGTGAGTACTTCATTTGAGAAAATAACAATGCAGGATATTATCAAGAGCATGAGTTTATCAGATATTCAGAAAATAAAAGTAGATGGATATATTATAGTAGGCAAGTTTCTTTATAGAAAGAAGATAAAAGCCAATTATGAAGGAGATTTATTAAACTCTATTAATTTTAATTTTACAGCATATTAAAATTTTTTTAGAAAGATATAATTTTATGTAATTTTAGCACAAGCATCATTAAATTATGAACAATACCTACTTTAAAGAAGATTTTTTATCTCATAAAGACAATAGTACTTTAAATAAGCTAATAGATAATTTATTTTCCAAATGTAAAGGTATAGCTAAAAGATATTCACAAACAGACGAACAGGCAGAACAGATAAATGAAAAATGTTTTTTGTCCGCAATAAGGGAGCTTATTAAAGATGAAACAAAAGAAGAATTTGATGATATGATGTTTTTAAATCAATTTAAAGTATGTGTTGTGAAAGAAATTTTACATCAAAGAAAAGGACAATTAATAGCTGATACAACAACAATTTCTATTGGTAAAAAAGAAAGTAATTTGTTTTCTACTTCAGAGTATTATTTAAATACATCTCCAGAGGATATTATTTTACATCTAAGAAAATTAAACAATATACAACAGGTAATATACAATATGATATGCATTGATAACTTTTCAATGGCAGAAGTTTCTCAAATTATACAACATAATGAATTAAGTGTAAAAGCTTTATTAGAAAAAGCAAAATATAATTTATTTACTTCAATAAAATCTATTGTTTAATGAGCGATATAAATCAAGATAAACAACTAGAAGAACATATCAGGAAAATTTTTACTGATTATAAAATAAACTACTCTAATGAGCAGAAAGAAAGGCTAATTCATGATTTTCATCATTTTAAAATATATAGTAAAAAAATAAATATCTCCGGTATACAAATTTTACGAAACAAAACTTTTATTTTTATATTAGGAATAGTTGCTCTTGTGTTTGGTTTGATTTACCTTGTTGTTAATTTATCTCCTGCAGACAAAACAGAACAAAAGAATAACAACACAAGCTTTCAACCTGTGATTGACTCTTTTAACTTAAACAAAAAAGATTCTATTAGCAACAATAAAACGACTGTAAAAACCCAAGATTCTTTAATGCTATCAAATTCAAAATCACAATCAGATAAAAATGCAACAATAAATTATACTAATCAAATAAACAGTGATACTTTATTAGGCAAGACAGACACATCATACACACAAATTAAGAAAAAGAGAAAAAGAAAAAGGAGAAAAGAAAATAATGATAATATAGAAAACAACACTCTAACACCATTAGAACCTAAAACACCGAACTTAAATACAGAAGAAGAAGAGTAAGCGTTTCAATTTTGTGTTTATATTTGCGATAATTATATAAACAACATTATTCAAAAAACACACTATGGACAAACCTATCATTATTGTGGGCGCCGGATTAGTCGGGTCATTATTAGCTATATTACTTGGTAAAAAAGGATATTCTGTAAAGCTTTATGAACGGAGACCTGATATGAGAAAAAATCGTCAATATATTGGAAAGTCTATTAACCTTGCATTGAGTGATAGAGGTATAAAAGGATTACAAATGGCCGGGGTGTTAGATGAAATAATGAAAATATCTGTCCCTGTATATGGGCGAACTATTCATAACATTAATAAAGAAATAATTTTTCAACCATATAGCGCTGATAAAAAATGTAACTATTCAGTTTCTCGTGCTGAAATTAATTTTACCTTAATGAACATTGCGGAACAACTACCTAATGTAAAATTATACTTTAATGAAAGAGCTGTAGACATTGACTTTACAAACACAGTTATTGCTTTTGAAAATACTGATACAAAAAAAATAACTACTGAAAAAGCAGAAATTATATTTGGTGCAGATGGTGCATTTTCTAATGTGAGATTAAACATGATGTTGAAAAATGATAGATTTCAATATCAGCAATTCTATATAGAAACAGGATATAAAGAACTCATTATTCCCCCTGATGAAAAAGGAAAATTTAGATTATCCAATTTTGAATCTCTACATATATGGCCACGAAAAGAATTTATGTTGATGGCACTCCCTAATCCTACAGGAGATTTTACATGTACTCTCTTTATGCCATTTGAAGGAAATAATTCTTTTGAAAAACTTAAAACAAAAAAAGATGTACAATACTTTTTTGAAAACAATTTCCCTGATGCTACCCCTCTAATGCCTACCTATCAGGATGATTTTTTTAATAACCCAACATCTTCTTTAGTTACTGTTAAATGCTATCCATGGGTTATCAACAAAACAGCACTTATTGGTGATGCGGCTCACGCTATTACGCCGTTTTACGGACAGGGAATGAATGCTGGCTTTGAAGATTGCGTGGTGCTTATGCACTTACTAGACAAAAACAAACAAAATTGGGTAGAAACACTACAAGAATATCAGCAAATTAGAAAAAAAGACGGAGATGCTATTGCACAATTAGCATTAGATAATCACATTGAAATGAGAGATAAAACTGCTGATGAAAATTTTTTATTACAAAAAAAAATAGAGCAATGGTTTTATAAATTACATCCCGATAAGTGGATACCTCTATACGATATGGTTACTTATCATCCAGAAGTTAGATACAGCGAAGCGCTTCAAAAAGGTTATTATCAAGACAGAATAATGCAAAAGGTATTGAAAACCCCGAACATCCATCAAAACTGGCAAACTAAAGAAGTAGAAGAACTCATTCTAAATTTATTGCACACACAACCATTTACTCATCAAGATTGAAAAGATGAAGTATAAACTATTCCCATCTTATGAAAGAGGATATGCTGATTATGGCTGGCTCAAAACACATTATTCTTTTTCTTTTGCAAATTGGTATCATCCCGAAAAAATTCATTTTGGAATGTTAAGAGTATTAAACGATGATATTATTGCTCCACATGCAGGATTTGATTTTCATCCACACCAGGACATGGAAATAATCACCATTATTCTGCAAGGAGAATTAACTCATCAAGATTCTATGGGTAATAAGGGGACAATAAAAGAAGGCGAAGTACAGGTAATGAGTGCCGGTACAGGTATCTTACATTCTGAGAAAAATGAAAGCGACCAAACAACACAACTATTTCAAATATGGATTTTACCTGATAAAAAAGGATATACTCCAAGATATGCCCAGAAAAAATTTTCCTATATTAAAAACAACTTTCAGATGTTAGTTTCACCAAATAAAGAGTTAAACTCTTGTTTATGGGTTCATCAAAATGCGTTCATGCATCGTGGTAGCTTTGATGCACAACAAAATATAAACTATATGTTACAATATAAACAAAATGGTATTTACTTGATGCTTATCAATGGCAAAGTTCAAATAAATGATGATATAATATTAAATAGTAGGGATGCCATTGGATTATGGGGTACTTCCGAAGTATCCATACAGGTAAAAGATGCATCTGATATTCTTGTAATAGAAGTTCCAATGAATTAAAATGTGTATGTTATGGACAAAAGTAGTAGAATATATGTGGCAGGACATAGAGGAATGGTCGGTTCAGCTATTTATAGAAAATTAAAAGAGGAAAACTACACTAATATCATTACTAGAACCTCAGAAGAATTAGATTTAAGAAACCAGGCTGCAGTGGAGAAATTTTTTGAACAAGAACGACCAAAATATGTGTTTTTAGCTGCTGCTAAGGTAGGTGGTATTCTCGCTAATAATACTTATAGAGCAGAGTTTCTATATGATAATTTGATGATTCAAAATAATGTCATTCATTGTGCTTATAAATACAAAGTTAAAAAGCTATTATTCTTAGGATCATCATGTATATATCCTAAACTTGCGCCTCAGCCATTAAAAGAAGAGTACTTGCTTTCAGGATATTTAGAACCAACGAACGAACCTTATGCTATTGCCAAAATTACAGGAATAAAAATGTGTGAAGCTTATCGTGCACAATATGGCTGTAACTTTATATCTGTCATGCCCGCTAATTTATATGGACCAAATGATAATTATGACTTAAATAATTCTCATGTATTGCCGGCCTTGATTAGAAAATTTCATGAAGCAAAAATAGAATCTCTACCTCATGTAATAGTATGGGGCACTGGTAATCCAAGAAGAGAATTATTATATGTAGATGATCTTGCAGAGGCCTGTTTGTTTTTAATGCAAAATTACAATGAACCTCAATTTATAAATGTAGGAACAGGAAAAGATATCAGTATTCGTGAGCTTGCAGAGTTAGTGAGAAAAATAATAGGATACAAAGGAGAAATAATTTTTGATACCACTAAGCCCGATGGTACCTATCAAAAATTATTGGACTTAACTCGAATTCATTCATTAGGATGGAGACATCAAACAGAATTAGAGGAAGGTATAAAAATGACCTATGAGGAGTTTTTAAAAAATACTACTAAAAAATTTATTAATTAAGTCAACAAATAGATAAATTCAACAAAGTCATACAAATCCTTTGATCAAGTTGTTGTAAAAGATATTCTTTATGATAAAAATATCCTTTTAATTAATAATACACTGGTCTTCTTACTTCACAAAGATGTTTAGCCAAACGAAATACCTGACGAGTATATCCATGTTCATTGTCATACCATACATATACAATGATGCTTCTCTTATCTGGAGAAACTTGAGTAGCCTGACTATCAAATACAGATGGGCAAGAGTTCCCTACAATATCAGATGATACAAGTTCATTTGAAAACTCATATTTGATTTGTTCTACTAAATTACCACTGAGAGCATATTTTTTCACAGCTTCGTTTACCATTTCTTTATCCACTTCACAAGCTACCTGTACATTAATAATGGCTAGAGATCCATCAGGAGTTGGTACTCTTACAGCATTAGCTGTGAACTTACCAGCTAAATGCGGTAATACTTTTTTTAGAGCACTATCAGCTCCTGTCTCAGTAATTACCATATTTAAAGGCGCAGAGCGTCCTCTTCTGTATTTTTTATGAAAATTGTCTAACAAGTTTTGGTCATTAGTATAAGAGTGAATCGTTTCAATATGTCCTTTTTCTACTTTAAATTCCTTATCTAACACATATAATATAGGCATAATAGCATTAGTAGTACAAGATGCCGCAGAGAATATTTTTTCATTTTTTAAATCCAATGTTTCATGATTGATACCATACACAACGTTGGGTATATCTCCCTTACCGGGTGCGGTGAGTAATACTTTTGAAATACCTTTACTATTCAAATGTTTTGATAATTTTTCTCTATCTCTGTAAACACCTGTATTATCAATCAATAGAGCATTATTTATTCCATATTTAGTATAATCTATTTGTTCGGGATTATCTGCAGCAATCAAATACACAGTATGCCCATTAATAATAAGTGCATTATTTTCATGATTCTCTATAACTGTACCTGGAAATGGACCATGAACAGAGTCATTTCTTAATAAATCTGCTCTTTTAGTAAGTTCTTTTTTTATGTCCCCTCTTACTACAATAGCTTTTAGTCTCAACTGCTCTCCTTTTCCTGCCAGGGCAATTAAATCGCGAGCCATTAAACGACCAATTCTTCCAAATCCATACAATACCACATCTTTAGGGTGTATAGTATGTTTTTTACCAATAAAATCGCTTAATTTAATGTTTATAAAATCAGAATAAGAAGCGTGTTTGTTTTGTTCTTGATGCCATTCGTAAGCCAATCTGCCAATGTCTATTCTAGAAGGACAGATATCTGATTCATAAATGCCTTTTGCTAACAGAGTAGTATCTTCTACGGTAATAGGTTTTTTTACAAAATCTTTAGCATATAAGTGAAGTTGCATGATTTCTGAGGAACTTTTATCTATCAACTCATTTCTAAATAATACAAGTTCTACAGATTTTTCAAACCATAACTTTCCGATATATCCAATTAAATCAATAGCTGCTTTTTCGTGATTTATCCATTCTTTTAATTGTGCATCATAATCATGCTTAGAGCTTGTTACTGTTTCCATATATTTAATCTTTTAAAATCTTTCTAATCTTGAAAAAAAGAAATTAGCTTCTATTTGAGCGTTTTCATCACTATCAGAGCCATGTATGGCATTTTCTGCTATCGATTTAGCAAACTCTTTTCTAATAGTTCCTGGTTCTGCCTTGGTAGGGTCTGTTGCACCAATTAATTTTCTAAAATCTTCTACGGCATTATTTTTTTCCAGTATGGCGGCTACAATAGGACCACTGCTCATGTACTCTATTAATTCATTATAGAATCCTTTATCTTTATGTACAATGTAAAATTGTGCGGCTTGTTCTTTTGTTATTCTAAGATACTTCATAGCTACAATTCTAAATCCTGCTTGATTAATTTTTGCCAAAATAGGCCCAATGTGATTATTTCTTACTGCATCAGGCTTAATCATTGTAAAGGTGATGTTATTATTCATAGCTCTTTGTTTATTGTGGGCGGCAAAGGTAAAAAATTATATTTCTAATTTAATAATTTATTAAAATGATAAGTATTTTGTTGAATACACGAAACTATAAATTTTAATATCAAATAAAAGAAGAATCTTACAATAACTATAAATAAAGACGATGATAAAAGATTTGTCCCGGAAAAATGACAGAATGGCATATTTGTTTTAATGGCATAATCGTTGATAATATCTTTTACAAAATTATTTATTATGAGCAAAATTATAGGAATTGATTTAGGAACAACTAATAGCTGCGTAGCAGTAATGGAAGGTAACGATGTGGTAGTAATACCAAATAATGAAGGAAAAAGAACAACGCCTTCGATAGTTGCCTTTTTAGATAATGGTGAAAGAAAAGTAGGAGACCCTGCCAAGAGACAAGCTATTACTAATCCAAAAAAAACTATTTATTCTATTAAAAGATTCATGGGGCGTTTTTATGATGAGGTTGTAGAAGAAATAAAACGAGTGCCATATAAAGTAGTAAAAGGCTCTAACAATACCCCAAGAGTTGAAATAGATGGCAGACAATACACTCCACAAGAAATCTCTGCGATGATACTTCAAAAAATGAAAAAAACAGCAGAGGATTATCTGGGACATGAGGTGACAGAAGCTGTCATTACAGTGCCAGCATATTTTAATGATGCACAAAGGCAAGCTACTAAAGAAGCAGGCGAAATTGCAGGGCTTAAAGTTCGTAGAATTATTAACGAACCAACTGCTGCAGCGCTTGCTTTTGGAGAGGACAAAAAAGGTAAAAATCTAAAAATAGTGGTTTTTGACTGTGGTGGGGGGACACACGATGTCTCTGTCCTTGAAATGGGTGACGGTGTATTTGAAGTAAAAGCTACTGACGGAGACACACACTTAGGCGGTGATGATTTTGATCAAGTTATCATAGATTGGTTAGCAGAAGAGTTTAAGAAAGATGAGGGAGTTGATTTAAGACAAGACCCTATGGCTCTACAAAGATTAAAGGAAGCAGCAGAAAAAGCTAAAATAGAACTATCTAGTACAACCACTACAGAAATTAATTTGCCATACATTACATCTGTCAACAATGTGCCTAAACATCTTACTAAAACATTAACACGTGCAAAATTTGAACAACTGGTAGATCATTTAATTAAAAGGACTATTGAGCCATGTAGAACAGCATTGGAAAAAGCAGGGTTAAAACCATCTGATATTGATGAAGTAATCTTAGTAGGAGGATCTACTCGCATTCCGGCCATGCAAGCTGCAGTAGAAAAATTCTTTGGTAAAGCTCCCAACAAAAGTGTTAATCCGGATGAAGCAGTAGCTATTGGTGCAGCTATTCAAGGAGGAGTTCTTACAGGAGAAGTAAAAGATGTGTTACTACTAGATGTTATTCCATTATCGTTAGGTATAGAAACACTTGGTGGGGTATTTACTAAACTCATAGAAGCTAATACTACTATACCAACAAGAAAATCAGAAGTATTCTCTACTGCTGCTGACAATCAAACCTCTGTGCAAATACATGTGTTGCAGGGAGAAAGACCAATGGCAAAAGATAATAGAAGTTTAGGTCAATTTATATTAGATGGTATTCCACCCGCACCAAGAGGCGTACCTCAAATTGAAGTAACTTTTGATGTGGACGCGAATGGTATATTAAATGTAACAGCAAAAGATAAAGCAACAGGTAAAGAGCAAAAAATAAGAATAGAAGCCGGGTCCGGTCTTTCAAAAGAAGAAATAGAAAGAATGAAAAAAGAGGCAGAGACTCATGCTGAAGAGGATAGAAAAATTAAAGAAAGAGCAGAAAAGCTTAACCAGGCAGATGCTCTCATATTCCAGAGTGAAAAGCAATTAAAAGAATATGGGGATAAGATTCCAGCGGATAAAAAGTCTAATATTGAAAATGCATTGCAAGAATTGAAATCCGCACATGAGGCAAAAGATATAGATAAAATAGATAGTGCTCTTAATAAACTCAATGAAGCATGGAATGCAGCTGCTACCGATATGTATAATGCTGCTAATGCTTCTTCAACAACATCTGAACAAACATCTAATGGAAGTAGTAGCTCAGGACCTTCAGATGTGGAATATGAAGAGGTGAAGTAAGAAGGTAAAATTCAATATATCGTTCAGCTAAGATTCTGAGGTTTTTTATTTGTGGTGAGAGATGTATACCTCTCACCACAAAAGTTTTAAAGAACTAGGATTAAAAATTTAGTCATTTATTTTTAATACAACAATATTTCATTTTTTTATGAGTAAACTAAGGATTGATAAGAATTGAAATTTCTGTGATTATTTATATTTTTCGTATTATTGCCAAAAATCATTTTTATGAAAAATTTTGAATGTAAAAGAGTTCTTGCATCTATTGATTTTTCTGAAACATCATTAAAAGCAGCAAGACAATCAGCTTACATTGCTCAAAAAAATAATGCTATTCTTCATCTTTTGCATATAGTAGATAAACATTATGAATCATTTAGTATCATAGATCCATTGATATTTAATAAGTCTTTTTACGATAAATTCATAGAGAAATCTACAGATAAAATTAGTCAACTAGCAGAAGAGTATAAGAAAGAATATGATATTAAAGTATATACTCATGTGGTTGTTGGTTCTATTTCAGAAGAGGTATTAGAGGTGTCAAAGTCTTTACATGTTGATTTAATAGTAATGGGAACACATGGATATAAGCCATTGGAAAGTTTAATTATAGGAAGTAATGCTTATAGGGTACTTTCTAAATCGAAAAAACCTGTTTTAGTTTTAAGTGAAGAATCACAAAAGTCAGGGATTAAAAAAATTTTAATGCCTATTAATACTAATGTGGTAAGTAGATATAAAGTGGATTACACACTTTCATTGGCTCGTAAATTTAATGCAGATGTAACAACTCTTGTTGTATTAGGAGAAAATGAAGAAGATGATATGGGGGCAATGAGAGTAGTTATTAAACAAATTGAAGAAGAGGCAAAAAGATATGGAGTAAGTATAGAAAGTTTTATTAAAAACCATGTTCAAAATGGTGTGAGAACAATTATTGATTTTACCACAGAAAATAAAAATGATTTAATTGTATTAATGGATGAAGGAGATGCACAAGAAACGGGTATATTTTTTAGTATCCTTTCTCAACAAATCATTCATCACTCACCTGTTCCGGTATTATCAATTTATCCTGAACATCTTGGTATAAATCCAAGCTCTATACTATCAGGTGCCGCTGGTATTTAATTTAAATATTCAGCCCTATTTAATAATAGGGCTGAATACATGTTAAGACTTTTTAGTAAGTTCTATATTACAAGTTATTTTTACTTCATCGCCTACTACCACCCCGCCGGCTTCAATCGCAGCATTCCATGTTAGTCCAAATTCACTTCTTTTGATGACTCCTGATACTTTAAATCCATAACGAATATTTCCCCATGGGTCCTTAACAGTTTTTCCGCTACCTACAGCTTTTAGTGTTACTTTTTTAGTAATTCCCTTCATAGTTAAGTCTCCTGTTAAAATATATTCATTGGTTTTCTTTGATGGTTTCATCGAGGTAGCCTTAAAAGAAATAGTAGGATACTTTTGCACATCAAAAAACTCAGGAGATTTTAAGTGCCCATCTCTTTGTTCATTATCTGTATTAATACTATTTACATCTATGGTAAAGGTAATAGTAGCATTTGTAAAATCTGTTTCTGATTTTGAACTTACCTCTCCATTGTAGATTTTAAAGTTCCCTTCTGTTTCGCTTATCATCATGTGAGTAACTGCAAAATTCACTTTAGAATGTGAGTTGTCAATTTTCCAATTTACTTGTGCTTGTGTGGCCGTGCTTGCTGCGGCTATCATTGTAAGGATTTTTGTTTTCATAAGTTTAAATTTTTGGTGTAAATTTATGTATAAACAATTATTGTTTGAACATCATTAATATTTTTTAACAAAACACTTTTAGTTAGTAAAAAATTATTATTGTAATGCGAGTAAAAAATTCACATTATTTACGGTCTGAAACATTGTAATAAACCTAATTTTTTGTATGCTTTTATATGAGCGGTCAGTATAAGTTGAGAGTAATTTTGTGAGGCAGTTTGAAATCCTTTTGTTCTGGTTTGCCATAAACAATAAATCATTTCCATAGAAGGAGAAACACAATTTTTTTTAAGTAAAGCGGCTTTTACATTATATGCACCTGCATGGTAAACATGCATGACTAATAATTTGAACCATATCTCATTTTCATTATAAGAGATATTTAGAGTATCTAATATCTTTTTCATTTCAGGAATACATATTGTTTTAATCAGCATAGCAGCAGCATAAGCAGCACGGTCAAAATGAAGACGTTCATCATAATGTCGGGTAACTTTTAATCCAAACTTTCTGGCAACATTTTTCATCAGTTGAAAATATCCTCTTGCACCTTTTGGAGAGCGTAGGTTTCCCATCGGACTTTCTATCAATAAAATAGATTGAGCATACCACGGATCTACATCATTTTCAGAAAATATCTGAATAGCTTTGTCTATGAATATAAAGATGTTATCCCATTTGTAGTAATGTTTTTTACCTGTTGTGAACGAAACTCTTGCAGAATCAGGAAGTTGATAACATTGACGAATACTGTCTCTGTAACAATCTCTATATTCATCACTTTGATTATACCACCATTTTATATTTACTGTTTGAACGGATTTTCTGTTATAGGCTATATTTAGAATAGCACTGTCGGGAGAGAGGTCTAATACTTTTTCCCAAAATTTTACTTGTGGTAAAGTATCACAACATAATTGTACAATACTTGAATCAAAAATAAAGTTTAGGCTTTTTTTATTGTAACATATCCCTATTACATTTTTACAGGCATTATTTTTTTTGTTTATAATAATACTGTCTTCAGTGTAAAGAGAGAAAATTGGTAAATGGTGTATGGATAATAATAAAATTAATACAATCTTGTTCACGGTGCTACAAATTTTCCTTATTACTTCATACTGTTACTTTTAATAACAGAATAAGAGGGTAAATCATTGTAATGCCAATAATCAATGATAGTAGCGTGTTTGACAAGTATAATACCCGGATTACTTCTAATCATGGTTTTGAGAACGATACCATCTACATTTAGAAATGGAATAGATAATTGTGTTTGTTGTTTAAATTTATCAATTTCTTCTTTACCTGATGCTGTGAATATCAAGACAGGAACATTATCTTTTTTAGTCAGGGTATATAAGTCTTTTAATTTAGCAATTGTTTCGTCATCAGTATTAGTTTTTTTCAAATCGTAACATATTATCCAAAATTGATAATTAGGATTTTGGAGTAAACTATCAGTAACATTTTCTTCATCTAATGTTTTGATATTAAAGTCCGTGATTTTTGGGGCATCTACAGCCTCTTTTACAAGAATATTTTCTGTAGATATCCATTTCCAGGTTAATGAATCTTGCCAGGGATAATCTGATAAAGTAAATTCTTTGATTTCTCCTGTTTTAAGGTTTTGATATTTTAACCTTGTTTCATAAACGGGTGGTTGATAGTTTGAACCGGGCTTCATTTTTTCAAGGATATTAGCACCTTTGTGATATGGTCTAAAATCGAAGTAGGGGAGGTGATTGTAAGCGAAGATGGGTATTGTAAAAGAAATAATGATAGCAATTGAAGAAATAGTATGTCCAAATAGTGGCACAAAAAGTTCTCGAATGTTTACTTGAGATACCCAAAGAATAGTAATTAAAAATAATAATGCGATATCTTTCCAAAAACTTTGCCATGCTTTTAGTGGTATGAAATCTCCAAAACAACCACAATGAGTAACTTTATTAAAACAGGCAGAATAAAAAGTAAGAAATGTGAAAAACACAATTTGCAATATGAGTAATAATAGTGTGATTTTTACTTGATATCCAATAAGTAAAGTAAACCCAAGAATCATTTCTAATGCACATATAAAAATTGCTAATTCTAAAGAGTACTGAGCGAAGAAATCAAATATTGATAAACCTGTATCTCCTTTGAATACCTCAAAATATTCTTCTAACTTGTATGAAAAACCAAGAGGATCGTTAGCTTTTATAAAACCTGAAAAAATAAAAAGTGAACCTGTTAGAGCCCGAGAAATATGAGTAATAATTGGAAACTTAATAATCCACTGCGGAAAGTTTATGATTAATAACAAACCAATAAGAATGCTTAGTAATGCTTGTTTACTTAAACAAGGTGGGCATATAGCATATATTAACCAAGCTACTAAAATACTGATGATTAAGCGTACCCACCACTTGTTTAATATATCTAAAAATTTCATAAGAAAAAATTTTGTTGCGTAAAGTTAAGTAATGAGATTTTAAGTGATACATGGTTTTATATTTTTTTATCAAATAGTTTGTGTGGATAAAGCAAAAGACAATTATCTTTAAAACTGAAAATAAATAAACGGTTTACTATTTGCACTCATTAGTTGGTACAAAAGTAATATAAAAATACAAGTAATTGGAATAAGCGCAGATGTTGGTATTTTGTATATTGTATTAAGTATAGTTTCTTTCCATTTTTCTGGTAACCAGTGCAACAGATACATTAAAACAAGCAGCAGGAGCACTTCTTTGTAATGCCAATTAATATTACTGATGTATTCTAACTCCCATGGAGAGAAAGTTTTATTTACCATTTTTATAGCATTTTCTAAAGTTTGGCTTCTGAAAAATATTCTTGTGAAAGAAATGAATAACAAAGTTGATATCATAAGAGTAAATTGAATTACTTTGTTTGATGTATTTTTAAATGGAGAAATTTTTTCCCATTGTTTATGTATAATTACAGCAATTCCATTTAATCCGCCCCATATCACAAATAACCAACTACTACCATGCCATAAGCCCCCTAATAGCATTGTCACCATGATGTTAATATCCCTTTCAAAAATTCTACGGAAGAAATTACTGAACTTTGATAAAATGAAAAATAAAATAAACATAACAATAATGATATAGAGGATATATAAATTTCCAAAAAGTAAAATTAAAAATAATAAGATAAAAAATAATACAATATAAGATGCCCATGTAATACTTCGATTCCCACCCAATGGGATATAAAGATATTCTTTTAACCAAGATGAAAGAGAGATATGCCATCTTTGCCAGAATTCTGATGGGCTTTGTGCTTTGTATGGGTAATTAAAGTTCTTTTTTAATCTGTATCCAAATAATAATGCGATACCTATAGCAATGTCTGTATATCCAGAAAAATCAGCATATACTTGATAAGAATATCCTATAATAGCTAAAAAATTTTCATAAGCAGTGAAATAATTAGGATTATCAAATATCTTATCAATCATTTGAATAGCCATGTAATCAGCAATAATTTTTTTAGACAGTCCTTTTACAATAAGCCACCATGCATACTTAAAATCTTGAACAGAAAGTTGAAAAGGTAAATGTATTTGATGAATGAAATCATGTGCTTTCACAATAGGACCTGCTACAAGGTGAGGGAAAAAACATACATAAAATCCATAATCTATTATAGAATTTAGTGGCTGTATTTTATTTTGATAAATGTCAATAACATAAGACATTGTTTGAAACAAGAAGAAAGAAATGCCTACAGGAAAAATTAATTGGTCAATATCAAAATGAGTATTAAAAAGCTCATTTGTGAGGATTGAAAAATAATTGATATATCGAATATTAGCATGAAATAAGTCATTAATGCTTTCTACTATAAATTGAGAATATTTAAAATAAGTCAATAAAAATAAGCTGTTTACAATGCTTAATGTGAGCCAGAGCTTTTTGTGAATAACTTTTTTACTATTAGCAATAGCCTTTCCAATAAAGAAATCCATTATAATTACATACCATAGTAAAATAATAAAAACTCCGCCTGTTTTGTAGTAAAAATAAAAACTTACTAATAGTAAAAATAAAATTTTCCATTTGTCTTTATTTCCTTCCAGATTATATAAGAAAGAATACATCAATAATACTATCAGTAGAAAAAACCAAAAGAATAGATGTGTAAATAACAGTGGTTCATCATTGTATAGAAAGTGTTCCATATATTTCTCAAAAAATTCCATTTTCATTTAGCAAGTTTAAGAATAGCTTCGCTCAACAGATTGCCGAGAATAGTGTATCCCTTTTTATTGAAGTGTATTTTGTCTTTTGACGAAAGTCCTGCTTTATACCATTTATAAATAGATTTTTGACCACCCATAATAGTGTTCAAATCCCATACGGCAATTTGATGTTTTTTAAGGAGCTCAAAGATGGCTTCATTACCGTATTTTGTTCGGGGATTAGAAAGCTTCTTTTTAATATAATTATCGGATATAGTAGTAATCAAAATACTGCTTTCAGGATGCGTTTTTTTTAGTATATATATCAAGCTATCATAGTTCTGAATATATTCTGTTTTTGAAAAATTTTTATTTCGCACATCATTTACACCAAAAGAAAGAATAAACAAGTCCACAGGAATTTGTTTTAACTGATGTAAGAGTAACTGACATTTTAGAAAAGATTCTGATTTTGCACCATTTACACCAAAGCCAGCATAATAAATTCCTGCACTATCATTTTCACAACTAATGCCATCTAGTATAAACTCTGAAGAAATAGTATCTATTTTTTGAATTGTAAATGCTATTGAATCAAGGGGTTTAGATAGCACATATTCTGTGTAATATTCATTTTGAATAATATCTTTTGATATGAATTGTGGGATGAGTTCAAAAGATGAATTTTTTCTATAAAAGATTTTTATTCGTGTAAAAAAGGATAATTCGCTCCTTGTATTTTTTATTGAAAAATAACAAGAACTATCTGTAATAGCTGAAATACCACACATGCCAATGTACTTTAAACTATCAATAATTTTAGTACATTTATTTACCTTCCATTTGCCATTACTGTATGTTTTAAAGTAATATGGTGTGTTTGATCGAACTTGTTTAAATGGAAATACATAATACCCTCCGCCCTGAGTTTTAAAGTGATTCTGAAAACTATTCATAATAGCTTCACTCCAAAAACCTCCTTGAACATGTGAACCACCAAAATGAACAATATACAGGTGTTTTATTTTCTTTTCTCTCAAAGAGTTGAGTTTTTTTATAAATTTATAGAAATTAGAACTGTCTTTATCAAAAGTAATTTTGTTTTTATCAATTTGAATAAATGTTGGATATTTCTGAGACATCAACAGGTTACTTAAAATTATTAAAATTAGAGATGACAACAATTTCAAGAAATAATTCATAATATATTTTTATAGTTTAGATTTACTAATGATTACTCATAAAATAAATTTAAGAATTAATTTTTGCGAAAAATGTAGAGAAAATTTAAATATAATTTTATTTTAAGATTTTCTATTTATGCACGAAAAAAGAGATAAAAATTCAAGGACTACCTTACAGGAAAGCTACTATAATATTTATTTTAGAAATAATATAAATTACTTTCAAAAAATATCAGATAGTAATAAGGTACAATTTTCAATATACTATAGAATTATATTCCGAATAGTCTTTCATTAAAGAATAATAAATAATAGAGGCCATTCTTCTTGCACCTTGGGGACTAAAGTGAATGTAATCCTTTGCTGCTAATTTTTCCTGAACCCATATAGGCATAGAATTTCTTCCGCCCATAACATTATACATATCAAAGTAAGCACAATTATTTTTCAAAGATACTTCTTTTAAACCCGTATTGACAATTTCTAAATATGGATGTGTAAGCATTTTTCCATCTTGATTAGTACACATATCAGATGGACCTACGAATAAAACGCTAGCATTTGATAGTCTTTTCAAAATTTTTATTTGAGAATCAATATATTTTACATATTGCATCGCTTTTTCTTCACTATCTATCATTGGCATAGCGTTTCCTCCGAATTGTAAAATAATTAAACTAACATGTTGTTCATCTAAAAATTTTTTCAGAGCATCTTTTTGTATCAGATGGAAAAAAGTACCTGAACTTCCTCTTAATGCGATATTATCTACATACACGCCATTGCCATAACTTTCTAATGATAGTCCATAAAAACAAGGACTTTCAAAACCTTCAAACTCAAACTTTATAGAGTTAGTAGATTGTACTGCTAATTCTTTTATACTTAAAGAGCCTTGATAATTGAGAGTATCACTAATTATTTTTTCATTATTATTATAGTAGTGAATTAATAAAGGCTCTTTACTATAACCATAAAAGAGTTTAATTTTATTGAATTGACAATTTGAATTGACAATATTAGTATTACATGTAATGCTTATTGTTCCTTTACCTTGGGTAGGGTCAAACAAAAATGTTTGTGCCATAGGGCCATATATTTCAGTTTTTGATGGATATCTTGCATAGCAATACCACTTTATCCAGTTTTTTGAATAAGATATTTTTGGGGATATCCATTGGGCAATGGGCATGAACGGAATCCAACCACAACCGCTTCCTCCAAAATGTGCTTGAAATTTCTCTCTCATGAAACCCGAAAATCTATCCTCTTCAATTTGAGAATCTCCATAATATAGAATGTGTGTGTTTTTATCATTCGCATTTTTCAAAGCGTCAAAGAACTTCTTAAATATATTTTTATTGTTGTTAGGATATTCTATTTTAGATATAAAGTCTTTATCTATTTGCAGGGGTTTAAGAGCATTCTTAACTTTTAATGTATCTATTTGAGCGTTTTGTTGTAAGCTTATACTATCTTCGTTTACTTGTTTTTCTACTACCAAGCTTTCTTTGATAATTTTCTTTACAGAATCAACTTTATTATTATTGGTTTGAGATAAATCTAAATATGAATTTAAGTCAAAAAATTTAAATGATACATCTTGTGTAATGATATATGTTTTGCCGCTCTGCCAAAGTAATACAATCGCAAGGATAACTAAACAACTTAATAAGAATACAAAAGATTTAATTGGTGTAAACAAAACTGTTTTTATGCAAAAGTAAGAAAAGAGAGAAAATTTAGGTCTATTTTTTGATAGCACAAATTATTGCATGTTTTTACAATATTCTTGCATTAATTTGTAAGCCATCTCGTCTCCTAAAGCGTCTGCTTTTTTTAAATCTTTACAAGCACCTGTTTTATCTTTAATAGCATATTTTATAGCGGCTCTGTTGACATAAGCCGAGGCATAGTCAAATTTTAATTTGATAGCATAGTCCAAATCTTGTAAGGCCTCTTTAAATTTATTAAGCCCTCCTTTTGCTGCTCCCCTATAATTGTAACTGACAGGATTATTTGGATTTATCTTAATGGCTTCGTCTAAGTCAGTAATAGCAGAAGCAAAATCATTAGTATTTATTTTTGATGAGGCTCTTAATATCAGACATTCTTCGTCTTTAGGATTTGCTTCCAAATACACATCAAAATCTTTTATGGCATTTTTTAGCCGTCCTGTTTCAAAGTACGCTTTGGCTCGCAATTTATATGCGTCATAGTTTTTGTTATCGGCAGACATTTTCTCAATAGCTTCAGAAATAGATTTGATACACTCATTAAATTGCTTAATATGATAAGAAACTTCAGCTCGTAATACTAGTGCTTCAATATAATTAGGTTTTATATCTAACGCTTCATTCAATGGTTGTAAAGCGGCTTTGTAGGCTTTACCAGCTACCATTAATTGTGCCCTATAATACAATAACTCCGGATCTTGTGACTCATAATGATATGCACTATCTAAAAATTTTTTACTGTCAGGATATTTTTTGTTTTCGTAATAAATTCTTCCCAGGTATTTTAATGCTTGCCATTGTGATATATCATATTTTAAAGCTGTTTTGAAATACTTTTCGCTAGACTTGAAATCTTTCTGTTGAAATTTGATATATCCCAATTTCATTAGGGAAGGTACATATTTTTTATTCTTTTTAAGAGATTGTAGAAGAAGTCCTTCTGCTTTTGTATATTGCGCAGAGTCAACATGTCTCACAGCCTGTTCATATAGTTTTTGCTCTTCTGGTATATTAACCGTATCCTTTATTTCTTGTGCATTTATGAGCATGAATAACATGAAGGTAAAAAATAAACTAAAAGATATTTTTTTGTACATGAATTTAGTTTTTACGCTGAAAATATACAAAAACGAGATGTTTTTCAGCACTATATCATGCTTAAATCTTCTGTATAAAGTGATGATTCTTAAAATTTTATTCATTTAACTCTTCCTGCTGCATAAAAGGTCTTAGCAAAATACGGTTCATTTAAGTCACTTATCATCACTCCTTTTTTTGTAGAAGCATGTACAAATTTGCTGTTCTTTAAATATACTCCAACATGCGATATTTCTTTACTTTCTATTTTGAAGAAAACTAAATCTCCTTCTTTTATATTAGATAACTTTATTTTTTGACATTGTTTAAAAAAAATATCCTGTGCTCTTCTTTCTAATTTTCTGTTATATACTTTTTCATATAAAATATTAACAAACCCTGAACAATCTACTCCATTTTTAGAACATTCGCCGTATTTATAAGGAACACCATACCATTCGGTAATAAATTTATATAACGATTTTCCCATCTCTTTTTCAGATAATACTAATGTGGTTTTAATGTGTTCGTAATTTTTAGATTTAGTAGAAGAGGATTTACTTATGTTTTTTTTAGAACTACAACCTATGAATACTCCAACGAGTAGTGAAATAATAAAATACCTCATAAATATCTAAACTCTGTCGTAATATAAATAACAAAATAATTGTATTTTTGCCCCTCTTATTAAAAGTTATCAACTTTATGAAGTTAATTATTCCAATGGCAGGAAGAGGAACACGCATGCGGCCATCTACATTGACAATACCCAAACCTTTATTTCCTATAGCCGATAAAAGCATTGTAGAGTGGCTTGTTCATGAAATTTTTTCGTCAGTTAATGTATCTATTGAAGAAATTGCATTTATCATCCATCCCGGTTTTGGAGCAGAAGTGGAAACAGAACTTCTAAATATTGCAAAAAAATATAATACAAAAAGCAAGATATATTATCAAAAAGATGCTTTAGGTACAGCCCATGCTATATTATGTGCAAAACCATCACTAAATGATAATTTACTTGTTGCCTTTGCTGACACTTTGTTCAAGGCAAAGTTTGATATAGATACTAATAAAGATGGTATAATATGGACTAAAACAGTAGATAATCCTCAGCAGTATGGAGTAGTAGTAACAGATAGCAATAAGAAAATTTTACGATTTGAGGAAAAACCTCAAAAACCTATAAGTAATGAAGCAATTATTGGTATTTACTTTTTCAAAGATGGGAAGAAATTAAAAGAAGAGATAGAACAGTTGATTGATAACAATCAAAAGGAAAAAGGAGAATTCCAACTTACAAATGTAATGGAAAATATGAAAAATAAAGGAATGGCTTTATACTCTCAAAGTGTTGAGAAATGGTTAGATTGTGGAAATAAAGAAACTACATTATATTCTCATCAAGTTGTATTGGAAACAAATAATATCTCATCATCACACGATAATAAAGTTATAAACAGTAAAATTATATCACCTTGTTTCATTGCAAAAAATGTAATTATTGAAAACTCTACTATTGGTCCTTATGTGAGCATTGGTGAAGGGTCAGAAATTAAAAATTCAAAAATAGAAGATAGTATTGTAATGAAAAATGCAAAAATAGACTCACTTCAGATTCATAAAAGTATTATTGGTGCTTTTTCAAAAGTAGAAGGAACTTCCACTATTATTGGAAATATGCATCTTAGTGATTATTCTCAACTGGATATAAAATGAACAGGTTTCTATACTATATTGTATTACTTTTCATAATTTGGATAATTATTTCTTGTAATGTTTCCCAAAAAACAACTACTTTAAGTAATCATGTGCAGCAAAGAGATGCTGATAAAGAAGCGCAGCTATCCTCCTTATTTATAGAGGCATGTTCTAATAGATTATTAGGAAAATTCAACGAAGCAGAATGGTACTTAAAACAATGTGAAAAATTAGAACCCTTATCTGCCGCTGTTCAATATGAATTAAGTAATTTATATCGTCTTACTAACAAAAAACAAGAAGCACTGGAGGCCGCACAAAAAGCAGTAAAATACAATCCTGATAATATATGGTATCAATATGCACTTATTAAAATATACGAACAAAATAGTCAATATCAAAAAGCAATAGAAATACTCAAAAAATTGATAAAAAAATATCCGAACAATCAAGATTTACTGAGACAGTTGATTTTAGAATATGAATTAAATAATCAACCTGAAAAAGCACTTAGCATACTCAATGAAATAGAAAATAAATGGGGATACTCCTTTGATATTATGTATGAAAAAATATCATTATACAATTATATAGGAGAAGTAAAAGCAATAAAAGAAGAGTTAAATAAATATCTGTCTTTATATCCTGATGATTATAAGGCCAAAGAAGTGTTAGCAGGAATGTTATACAAAAACAAAGAGTATGATGAAGCATTGAAATTAGCAAGTGAATTATTACATAATGATTCTCTTAATTCTGCTGCTCATTTGATATACTATGATTATTATATTTATCATAAAAATACTGATAAAGCACTTTATCATCTCAAAAAATTATTCTCTAATCCAGATTATGATGTAAAAGATAAATTGTCTATACTCATTGGTTTATATTCATCCAGTATGAAGCTCAACGATAAAGATTTTAATGAAGAACTCATTCAATTATGTAAGATATTTATAGAAACACACCCACTATCACCAGAAGCACATAGTATTTATGCAGATTACTTACTTAAGGATGGTAAAAAAGATGAGGCTATAGTAGAGTATTACAAAGCTGCCATATTGAGTAAAAATAAATATGCTATATGGGAACAACTATTATCATTAGAGTATGAATTAAAAATGAGTGATTCATTATTGAAACATAGTGAAATGGCATTGGAGATATTTCCAAATCAATCAATGATTTATTTTTATAAAGGCATAGCGCTAAGACAAAAAAAGAATTATGATGAGGCTATTAATTCATACAAAACAGCAGTAGATTATTCGTTTGATAATAATAATTTATTAGAAATCATTTATACTGAACTTGCAGAAACATATCATGAAATTAAAAACTACCCCGAATCGGATAAGTATTTTGACTATGCATTGATTATTAATCCTGATAATGCATTAGTACTAAATAATTATGCCTATTACCTTGCTATAAGAAAAGAAAAATTAGATAAAGCAGAAAAAATGAGTAAGAGAAGTTTAGAGATATCTCCAAATAATCCCAATTACATAGACACTTACGCATGGATATTGTATCAACAAAAAAAATATAAAGAAGCAGAGAATATCTTGCGTCCTGTTTTAGAAGAAAAACAATCTGCTGTAATGTTAGAACACTATGGAGATATTTTATATAAACTTAATAGAAAAAAGGAAGCCTTAGAATACTGGAAAAAATCTCAAGAAATAGGTAATAGTTCAAAAACCCTATTGGAAAAAATAGAAACACAAATACTAAAAGATGAGTGAAAAGATTAAACCAGGATGAGTATTAAAAATACAAATATCTTTTTAAAATTCAAAATATCTGCTGTTTTACTATCGTCAATCATTATTATTTTTTCTTGTAAAACAAAAAAACAAATTTCTCAAAGCAAAAAAAACGCAGTTGAAGCAGATACTGTCACAAAATGTAAATTGGATATTAAATCCGCTAAATATCTTATTGAAAAGATGCAGAAAAATACCTTTAACTACGATTGGATATATGCCAAAGCTGAAACAAAAATGATGATAGATAGCGAAGAAACAGATGTGAACATTAAAATAAGATCAAAAAGAGACAGTGCTATTTTAATTACAGTTGAGGCTATTAACTTGTTTGATGTCGCAAAAATTTTGATTACCAACGACTCCGTCAAAATGATTATTTATCCTAAAAAACAATACTATTATGGCGATATAGAAAACATCTCTAAATTACTAAATATCTCCGTTGATTTGGATTTAATTCAATCTGTATTTTTTGGAAACAATGCAGAATTTTACAAAGAAGAGGAAAGAGTAAAATTAGTAAATGACAAAAAGGATTGTCTTTATTTATTAACTACCACTAAAAAAAGAAAAATAAAACGACTCATAAAAGATAAAGAAATACTCAGAACAAAAGAGCCTATTCAAATTATAAACATACATCCTGTTACTTTTAAGATTATTAGAAATCATTTCATTGATGTAAAAAACAATCATTCTCTTATAGTAGATTATCAGGATTTTCAACAAATGGATTCTCTATATTTCCCAAAAAAAGTGTTGGCAAAAATTATAGCAAATAATCCCTTAAATTTTAATTTACAGTACTCAAAAATTGAAATCAATAAACTACAAACATTATCGTTTAGAATACCCGGTTCTTATGAAAAAAAAGAAATAAAATGAAAAGCTCTTTGAAGTATTTTTTTGTATTTGTTTTCATCTATTCTATAATTTCTGCATATCAAAAAAAAAGCATTTCTTTAAACAACAAAAATACCTCTCCTGTCGAGATATTAAATCGAATGCTTGATTCTATTGAAAATATAAGAACAATAAAAATAAAACTAGTAGCATTGGAGCGATTTCAAAACAAATACTTAAAAGCCACTTCTCATTTTAAAATTTCTTATTATCCTTCTAAAAAACTATATTTCATTAACCCCGAAAAAAAAATAGAGATATTGTACATACAAGATAAAAATAATAACAAAGCAATAGTAAAACATCCCTCTTTACCTTTTAGTATTTATCTTGATCCTTTAGGCTCAATAATGAAAAAAAATCAACACTACACTATTCATGAATTAGGATTTGAATATATTGCTAATACAATACAGGTAGCATTATCAAAGGAAAAAGGCAAATACTTTCATTATCTTCATTATCTGGGGGTAATCCAAAAAAATGGAAAATTATGTCATACACTGATGTACGAAAGTTCTAATTTTGATTATGTTCCTTATGTTGTTGGAAATAAAGAGACAGTAGTTAGCATTTCGAGAAAGTTAAATATCAACGAATACATCATTCGAGATAAGAATAATTTATATTACGAATTTGGCTACTTAAAAAAAGGAACATCTATTCAAGTTCCTAAAATGTATTGTAAGAAAGCATTTCTATACATAAGCCAAGATACCTACTTACCTGTGTCTATAAATCTTTATGATGATAAAGGACTTTTAGAAAGTTACGACTATCTTGATGTTCAGAAAAACATATCTTTTGATACTTCTGAGTTTACAAAAAATTATAAGGGGTATAACTTTTGATTTATGCCAAGATATTTCTTAGAATTATCATATTGTGGAACAAATTTTAATGGATGGCAAAAACAATCCAATACCTCAAAAACCATTCAACAAGAATTATCAAATGTTCTTTCAATTACACTCAAACATTCTATATCGCTTATTGGTTGTGGAAGAACAGATACAGGTGTACACGCTAAACAATTTTATGCTCATTTCGATTCTGATGCTTTGTCGCAACACTCTTTTGATTTTTGGATACACAAGTGGAACAGTATGCTTCCTAATGATATTGCTATTCATCATATCTTCCATGTACAAGATAATGCTCATGCCAGATATAGTGCTATTTCTAGAACTTATGAATACCATATACATCAAAAAAAAGACCCTTTTTTATATCAACATTCATGGTATTTTACACAATCTTTTAATCATAAACTTATTATACAGGCATTGCATAAAATTAAACAACATCAAGATTTTGCTTGCTTTGCAAAAGATATTAATGAGTATGAAAATACAAACTGTATAGTGTATGATTCGAATTGGCAGGTTAATGACTACAAAATAGTTTTTACCATCTCTGCTAATCGTTTTTTACGAAATATGGTAAGAGCTATGGTGGGTACACTTGTATGGGTAGGTATAGAAAAACTATCACTTGAAAACTTTGAAAATATATTAAAATCAAGAGATAGAACAAAAGCAGGCTTTTCAGCACCACCTGAGGGACTTCATTTAACCAAAGTTGTTTATCCTCAAGAAATTTTTATTTAATGAAAAACAAAAATATCATACTTAAATTACTATCCGAGCTCTCTTTATATCCAAAATGGTTTTATTCTGCAATTATTATAACACTTATTATTTCAACTGTAAGTATTGTAAGACCACTTATTGTAAACCATGTTTTAAATAAAGTAAATTTCTTAAGTATAAATTCCATTACAAATTTTGGTTTATCTTTAATTACTTTAATGCTTTTTGAATCACTCTTACAATATATTAATAGTCTTATCTCTGTTATACTTGGACAAAAATTGATATTAAAAACAAGAAAAGAATTATTCCATCATGTTCTGAATTTACCCACATCTTATTTTGACAAAACACCCATAGGAACTATAGTTACAAGAATTATTTCAGACATGGAAGCAATGAATGATATATTTTCCGATGGTTTTACCACCATTTTAGGGAGTATTATTACCATCATTGTTTTTATTGGAGTTATGTTTTATATCAATGCACAACTTACAATTGCTGTACTTATAGTAATGCCAGTTCTTTTATTATCTGTCTGGCTATTTAAAAATGGTGTACAAAAATCTTTTATTCGAGTAAGAAACGCTGTTGCAGATTTAAATAGATTCACTCAGGAAAGATTAGTGGGAATGGGGATTATACAACAGCTTAATGCGGAAGATAAAGAGCTTGAAAAATTTAAGCTATTAAACAAACAACATCGTGATGCTCACATTCAATCTATTTGGTATTACTCTATCTTTTTTCCAATCTTAGAGTTATTATTAAGTATAGCTATTGCTCTTGTTATTTATAATTCTTCTCTATTACCCAATGTTCTATTAGGAGAAATTACATTTTTCATTATGATGACACAAATGTTGTTTAGACCACTAAGAATGCTTGCAGACCAGCTTAATACTTTTCAAATGGGATTAATAGCAGCAAAAAGAGTTTATGCATTGATGGAAGAACATATACCTCAAATCAATCAAGGTAAAAGGATATTACAAGGCCTAAATAAAGGAATAGAATTTAAGGAAGTAGATTTTTATTATCAGGATAAAAAGAACAAAGTTTTGTCAAATATCAATTTGTTTATTCCTGCCAATAAAGTTACGGCTGTGGTGGGACAAACAGGTGCAGGTAAAACAACATTGGTAAATTTAATATGTAGATTATATGATATTCATTATGGTAAAATCCTAATAGATAACATCCCCATTCAAGATTATAGCTTAGATTCTCTAAGATATCAGATAGCAATGGTCTTACAAGATCCGCATTTATTCAATGCTTCTATATTAGATAATGTAAGAATGTTCAATCCTGAAATCTCAAAACAACAAATCCAAAATACTGCAGAGGAAATAGGCATACATGACTTTATTATGCAATTGCCTGATGATTATAATTATATTATTCAAGAAAGAGGAGCAAATTTATCCGCAGGACAAAAACAATTAATTGCTTTTTTAAGAGCATACATTCACCAACCTCAGATTTTTATCTTTGATGAAGCTACTGCCATGATAGATTCACATACAGAACAGCTTATTCAAAACACCTTGAAAAAAATTTTACTTCATCGTACAGCAATTATTATTGCTCACAGATTATCTACTATACAAATGGCAGACCAAATCATTGTCATGCACAATGGTCAAATAGTCGAAAAGGGCACTCACTCCGAATTGATTCAGTTGAGTAAATATTACAAAGAAATTTACAAAGCACAGTTTGAATTAGTTTAATCTCAAAATAGCCATTAACACATTCTCTTCATGACAGCTCTGAGGTATAAAAATCAAAATTTTGATACTTGCTATGTGATTTTTTTAATTCATATTAGGTGTGTTGCAACAGCCATAGTAACAATACTTATTTTTCCTTGGTATCCACTATTTCTCAGAGAATTATATGCAGATTCAAAAGTAGCGCCCGTAGTTATTACATCATCTACAAGAACAATGTGCTGATAATCAGAAATAGCTTTTTGAATAGTAAAATTATCTTTTACATTTTCCCATCTTTCATATCTTTTTTTACGAGTTTGAGTAGTATTGTAAATGCCCTTACTTAAAATATTCAAAACAGGTTTATGTATCTCATCTTCCAATCCTCTTGAATAAACTTCACTTTGATTGTATCCTCTTTCTATTTGTTTCCTTGGATGTAAAGGAATAGGAATAAATCCATCAATATCTTTTATCCAATCTGTTTGTTTTAATTCATTACCCATCCATTTACCTATTTGATATGCAAGTTCTTTACCTTGTTTGTATTTAATATGATGCAAAATTTTTTGCACACCTGTTTTTTTAGAAAACAAATAATAAGCTGCTGAACCAGATACAGGAATGCGCCCATACAGAATTTTACGAATGAGAGAATTTTCTACATCTAAATGACATGTTGCTTTGGGTAGGAATTGTTTGCATTTATTGCACAAATAAAATTCATGCTTGAATAAACTTGCATCGCAAGATACACAAATTTTGGGGTAAACAATATTTAAAAAATCATCTATAAAATTGATGTTCAAATACCTTATCACTAGTTTGCCTTTAATTAAAATAACACATTATTTATTATATTTGCAACAAATTTACAAAAATGAACTTATCAAGTGTTGATAACAGTAAGGAAAATAAACAAAAAAGAATTATCCTTTACCTTTCTATTTTTTCAGGAGTATTAATAATAACAAATGTTTATCTACTTATACTTCTATTTAATCAAAAACAAAAAACCAACGAACAAGTAGTTATTACAAAAGAAGTAATTGTAGAAAGAGACAATGTTAAAACTGCTTTAGAATTACTGAAAAAAGATTATGAAGACTTAAAGACCGATAATGCTGAGCTACAAAAAGAAATAGACGAGAAAAAGCAATACATTGAACAACTTATCCAAGAAGCAGAAAAACATAAAAATGATGCGTACATTATAGCTAAGCTAAAAAAAGAAACTGAAACATTAAGAGAAATCATGAAAGGATATGTTAAAACAATAGATTCTTTAAATACTCTTAATCAAAAACTAGTAAAAGAAAAACAAGTCGTAGAAAAGAAATTAGGTGAAAAAGAAACAGTGATTAACGAGTTAAATAAAAAACAAGAAGAATTAAAATCCACAATAGAAAAAGGGGCGATATTAAGTTGTTTTAATATCAGAGCGGTTGCAGTACAACTTAAAAAAGGAGGTAAAAAAGAAACTGAAACAACAAAAGCCAAAAGAACTAATAAAGTAAAAGTATATTTCACATTAGGAGAAAATAAAATAGCAAAACCGGGGGCAAAAGATGTTTATGTTAGGATAATGACACCAGATGGTAAAGAGATGGCAAAAGAATATTCAGATTTGTATAGATTTACTTTTAATAAATCTTCTTCTGGATATTTTGCGGGCACAGAAACCATACAATATGCCAATGCGCAAATAGATGTAGTAGTATATTGTGAAAGTAGCGAGCCTTTTGTCCCAGGAACTTATATTATAGATATTGTTTGTGATGGAGTAGTAGTAGGTAATACTACCTTAAAATTATATTAGTCTATAAGTTAATAAATATTGTCTAAAAATAATGAAAATTTTTTTTATTGTTAAACTTAAAATCATTAGATTTGCCCAAAAATAGTTTTATGATATTCAAAGGAGCATCTTATTTCTCGGTTTTTGCATCATTATTAGTATTATATGGCTGTCAAGGAGATAAAAAACAAGAAGGTTCTCAGCAATTAGAAGGAGGGGCTTATAAAGGTGGCTTCTTAAGAGTAAATGAGGTTGAAAACTTTAGAACCCTTTATCCAGTTTCTGTCAATGAAATTAATGGTTATCATATAACATTACAAGTTTATGAAGGGTTAGTAAAGTTTAATCCTAATGATTTAACTATTCAGCCATGTTTAGCATATAAATGGGAAGTAAGCGAGGATTTAAAAACATATACTTTCCATTTAAGAAAAGGAGTTAAATTCCATGATGACCCTGCTTTTCCAGAAGGAAAAGGAAGAGAAGTAACGGCTAAAGATTTTAAATTTTGCTTTGAGAAACTTTGTACAGCAGATCCTGCTAACAACCAATTTCAAATAACATTCAAGGATAGAGTAGCAGGAGCCAATGAATACTTCGATAAAAAAATTAACGAACTGACGGGAGTGAAAGTTTCAAATGATTCTACTTTAAGTATTGAATTAGTTCAGCCCGATCCGATATTTCTTCAAACCTTAGCAATGCCAGGTTGTTTTGTTTACCCAAAAGAAGCTTATGAAAAATATGGGCAAGACATGAGAGTAAAATGTGTGGGCACAGGTCCATTTTATATTGAAACATTAAAAGAAGGTGAAATTATTTTGATGAGAAGAAATCCTAACTATTGGGCAAAAGACGAACATAATAATCCATTACCATATTTAGATGGTGTAAAATGGACTTTTATTAAAGAAAAAAAATCTGAAATACTTGAGTTCAAAAGAGGAAATCTTGATTTAATTTATAGAATACCTGTTGAAATTTTCCCAGAAATAATGGGGAAATTAGAGGATGCAAAAAAAAGAAAAACGGAATTTGCTATTGAAACATCTCCATATTTAAACACTTTCTATATTGGATTTAATGTTCAGGCTAATCCGGTTTTACAAAAAAAAGAAGTACGCCTGGCATTTAATTATGCCATAGATAGAGATAAAATTGCTAATTTTACTATTCAAGGAGAAGGCTCTCCTGCTAAATACGGACTCGTTCCTTACTATGAAGCATTTGAAAGAGAAGGTTATGATTACAAAACAGTAGGAGGATTTACATATAACCCACAAATGGCAAAAGATTTATTAGCAAAAGCAGGATATCCTAATGGAAAAGGATTTCCAAAACTAACATTAGAAATAAATAGCGGTGGAGGTGATAGAAATGTGTTAGTGGCAGATGTTGTGAAGAAAATGCTGGAAGAAAATTTAGGTATTAAAATAGACATTGCAGTAACAACTTTCCCCGAACATATAGAAAACGTTGCATCAGGAAAGGCTGATTTCTTCAGGTTTGCTTGGGTTGCAGACTATCCTGATCCTGAAACTTTCTTAGCCTTGTTTTATGGAAAAAATGTTCCAAAATCATCAGAAGAAAAAGCATACATAAATAATTTCAGGTATATTAACTTAAAGTTTGATTCACTCCTCGAAGCAAGTAGAAAAGTAGCGGATAGTAAGGAGAGAATGAAATTATTATCAATGGCAGAGAAAGAAGTATTATTAGATCCTCCATTTATTCCAATTTTTTATGATGAAAATTTTATATTAGAACAAAATAATGTTAGAAACATTCCTTCTAATCCAATGAATTATTGGGATTTTTCAAAAGCTTATCTTATACCGCCTGATAAGCTTACTAAAAAATAACCTTCTACAATGAATAAAAAGACGGATAGTTTTTTGGGAATGTTTTTCTAAATTGAATTTTCTAAACTATAAATTACTAAACCGTTTAGTAATTTTGGTAAAACATAAGTTGATTTTGGGGGCATTATTTGGTTATTCAAAGCGGTATTTTTTATATCTTCTACAGATACGGGATAAGTAAAAAATGCTATTTGATATTCTTTAGTATCTATTAACTTTTCAATATCAGAGGTATCATAATTGTAACCAGGAAAATATTGAATATTCTGGTTATTACGAATATCTTCAATAAAGAATATCCTTTTGAAGATTATTTGATATAAAATTTCTACATCCAGAACATTATTACTTTTTAGTCTTGGTTCAAGAATATATTTTTTACCATTCCAGTACATTCCAAACAATCCTCGCGATAAGGAATATGTAGAATTATTTATTTCTTTTAGATAAAGCGCCTCTGATAATTGCTCAATAAAATTTTCAGGGATATGAATATTTTTTAATACCCTATGAAAAGAAAAAATCTTTAACTCTTCTTCTGAAAATAATGCACCAAGAAAATAATTGATAGAATCGGGATGATGTATATTTGTAAACTCTTTTGCTAATAATGTAGATGAAGAAGAACGGTGGTGTCCATCTCCAATATACATATATCGAATTTTTGAAAAATGTTCTTGAATAGTATGATTTATTTTATGGTCTGTAGTTTTCCATAAACTATGGATTACTCCGTCAATCTCTATTTTTATTTCAGCTTCTTGAACTTGTATTTGTTGAATGATATTCTTAATATCGTTATTTTTCTCATAAAAAATCAATACGGGTTCTGCATTTATCTTACAGTACTTTAAATATTCTTTTAACTTTTCCTCTCTACTTTTTAATGTTTGTTCATGAACTTTGATGTTTGCATTCAGGTAATCGTTAACACTAACAGCGCCAATAATCCCGTTAAATTCAAATTCTTTATGCTTTTGTTTGTAGATATAATAAGTAGGATTTATATCCTGAACAAAATACTGTTTATTTCTAAACAACTGAAATCTTTGATAGATTTTACCAAATCTATCAAGAGAATGAGGAGATGTTTTTTTTCCATCGATAAAATCAGGGTAGATAACAGATAAATAAGATAATGGGTTTTGTTCTATGATTTTTTTTACCTCTTCTAAACTATAACTATCTGCAGAATGTGTAACTATTTTATTTGCATATTCTTTACAAGCAGTAATACCTTTGAATGGAACAATAATTGCCATTTAATTACGAATGAATTTTTAATTTTGAGAAAGCCTGTATAATTTTTTCTGAAAGTTCTATCGCAATTCTTTGTTGTGCTTCAATAGTGGATGCTCCTGTATGGGGGGTTAAAGATATTTTAGGATGACTCAATAGTTCCTCTAAGGGACGGGGTTCATTCTCGAATACATCTAAGCCTGCTCCTGCTATTTTCCCTTCATTTAATGCATCTAATAAATCTTTTTCATTAATTACACCACCACGAGAAGCATTGATGATAAATGCTCCACTTTTCATCATTGACAATTCTTTTTTAGATATAATACTACCGCCGGGAACATGTAAAGTAATAAAGTCGCTATTTTTTAATACGCTTTCAAAAGATTCAGTTTTGATGATAGCATTTATTTTCTTATTGACAAAAGGTATATTAATCTCCAATTCCACTGATGCTACATAAGGGTCATATGCTAATACATTCATTTGTAAACTTATAGCCATTTTAGCTACTTCTTGCCCTATTCTACCAAATCCAATAATGCCTAGTGTTTTATCTTTTAATTCAATACCATTGGAGTACTTCTTTTTTAATTGATTAAATTCAGTATTACCAAGGGAAGGCATCTCTCTATTAGATAAATGAATGGAACGAGATAAAGCAAATAGGTGTGCAAATACAAGCTCTGCAACAGAATGAGAAGAAGCCGCTGGAGTATTGATAACAATCAATCCTTTTTGTTTAGCATATTCTATATCAATATTATCCATGCCTACTCCTCCTCGAGCAATAATTTTTAAGTTTGGACAAGCATCTATTAAACCTTTTCTTACCTGTGTGGCACTTCTTACTATCAGTACGGTATATTGGTTCTCATTAATAAAATCAATTAAATTTTCTTGGGGCACTTTTTCTGTATCTACTATGAATCCTGATTTTTCTAGTATATCTTTTCCTATTTTATCTATACCATCGTTGGCTAAAATTTTTTTCATAGCTTCATTTTTAATTGATATGTGGACTAGCCGTTAGTAAATTAATATCTTTATATGGTAATTTAAATGTATCAGATAAAGCTTTATTAGTGAGAATGCCGTTATATACATATATGCCCTTTCTTAAGCCAGCATCCCTACGAATTAAAGCATCAAAACCTCCTTCTTCTCCCATATTTATTAAAATAGGTGCAAGTAAATTACTAAATGCATACGATGCTGTTCTCGCTACACGGGATGGGATATTGGGCACACAATAATGAATAACACCATGTTTCTTAAAAGTAGGATTAGAGTGATTGGTTGGTTTTGATGTTTCAAATATTCCTCCTTGGTCTATACTTATATCAATAATGACAGCTCCCGCTTTCATTTCAGAAACCATTCTTTCAGTAACTATAATGGGTGCTCTTGCTCCTGTTGCACGCATTGCACCAATGGCTACATCTGCCATTTTTAAGTGTTTTTCTAACACTCTTGGAACGATGATAGAAGTAAAAATTCTACTTCCTAAAGCGCTTTGTAACCTTCTTAATCTATAAATAGAATTGTCAAATACTTTTACATTCGCTCCTAATCCTAATGCTGCCCTAGCTGCAAACTCGCCAACTGTTCCTGCACCAATGATAACTACTTCAGTAGGGGTAATGCCTGTAATTCCTCCTAGTAAAAATCCAGGACCGCCATTGATATTACTCAATAATTCAGCTGCAATTAAAATACTTGTACTACCTGCTATTTCTCCCATTGAACGAATAAAAGGATAGATATTACCACCATCAGTGACGAGCTCATATGCTATACAGTTTAATTTTTTAAATATTAGTTTTCTTAAAAAATCTTTTGGTTGTATACTCAGCTGTAAGGCAGAAAATAAAATTTGTTTAGGTTTCATCCATTCTAATTCATCTATGGTAGGTGGAGCAATCTTCAAAATAATAGACGATTTCTCGTAAACCTCTTGTGCAGAATATACAATCTCTGCTCCAGCTTCGCTATAATCATGGTCGTCAAAATTAACAGCTCTTCCCGTATCCTTTTCTATGATAATTCTATGTCCATTGTTTACTAATAAAGCCACAGCGTCAGGCACTAAAGCTACTCTGTTTTCCTGAAAAGCAATTTCTTTGGGAATGCCTATTACTAGCTGATTACTTTTGTTTTTCAGCATAACAGCTTCTTCTTGTGGCATTAAAGCACCTTGCGCCAGCGAGTATAAAACATCTTTTGACATAGCTTATTTTTTTAGAATTCAACCCCCTTGTATTTAGGAGCATTACAATCATCAATGGCTCTGCCTTTTGGGCGAAATATCAATCCAAATCGTAATTCAAAGGTTCTATTTCTTACCTTTACATTATACAAGTCTTTCTTATAATTGTGGTAAATTATATCAGGATTCCAGTGATATTCTATAAACGGATGAAAATATCTAAACCATGTAATATCCCATTCATATCCCAAAGCAACATCTCCGCTAAACCATATTCTAGGGAATGAACTACTAATAGGGGCATATTCACTAATAGATTGAGATAATAAATACTCTAATCTTATTCCAAACATCCAGTAATAAGTTCCCCAATTGTCTTTTAGAAAAAACCATTTTAAATAATTATTCCATTGGATGTATGTGTACTTATTAGGATAAAATTTATCACTGACATATCCCAAAAACCAGTCTAATATCTTTCTCTCTTTTGCTCCTTTGTGTGTGTATTCTATTTCTGTTTGCCATCTTATTTTGTCAAAAGGCAAAAATTCAGCAAAAATACCGGCGCCCCATGAAAAGTACTCCCTTGAATAATGCGTTGGAGGATAATAATAATGATAAATAGGATTAAAGAAATCTTTAGAGTCTCCGTTTTTGTTAATATATCTATGTATGGAATGATTACCAGCCACAAAGATTCCCGCTCCTCTGAAAAATTGGGGATAGTAATAAGTGCCTTTTCTTTGAGCAAAAAGAGAATTAAAACACAAAGTTATTAACAATATAAACAAATATCTCTGTTTAATCATATTTAGGCTACTTCTATTTGTGATGCTATTTTCTTAATTAAACCTTGTAATACTTTTCCGGGTCCTGTTTCTATAAATTTTGTCGCACCATCTTCTACCATTTGTTGTACAGATTGTGTCCACCTTACAGGTGCAGTAAGCTGTGCAATTAAATTGCTTTTTATTTTATCTGAATTTGTTTCAGGCAAACCTGTATAGTTTTGATAAATAGGACATGTGGGGGCATTAAATTTTGTTTGATGTATAGCCGTCTCTAATTCTTTTCTTGCAGGTTCCATAAGTGGAGAATGAAAAGCCCCTCCTACTTGTAATATCAAAGTTCTTTTAGCTCCTGCAGCTTTTAATTTTTCACAAGCTATCTGAATTCCTTTTGTACTACCTGAAATTACCAACTGTCCAGGACAATTATAATTAGCAGGGACTACTATTTCTCCCGTTTCCTTTTGAGTGATTTCACATATTTCTTCTACTTTTTTATCGTCTAGCCCAAGTACAGCTGCCATCGTAGAGGGATTAATTTCACAAGCCCTTTGCATAGCCATAGATCGAACATAAACTAATTTCAGCCCATCCTCAAATGATAATACTTGATTAGCTACTAATGCAGAAAACTCACCTAATGAATGGCCTGCTACCATGTCTGGTCTGAAATTGTCCATTGTCATGAATTGTACAACAGAATGTAAAAAAACAGCAGGCTGAGTAATTTTTGTTTCTTTTAATTCCTCATCACTACCATTAAACATGATATCGCTGATTCTGTATCCTAATATATCATTAGCATTTTCAAATAGTTCTCTTGCTTTTGGATTTGCCTCATACAGATCTTTCCCCATTCCAGAAAATTGAGATCCTTGCCCTGGAAATACATAAGCTGTTTTAGACATTTTTAAAATTTTTGCTAAAAGTAATAAATATTTAGCTTATGATGTAAAAATCTATGCATGAATTTATCAATCTTAACCTTAAACTTAATAAAGCAGTGAATAGTAACTCTTATCCCTATCTTATCTCTATCATTGTTACATCATCTATTTGTTCATCTACATTTTTCCATTCTTGTTAGAAATATTGAAGTAAGTTCCCTTGCTCTACTATGCATACCTCCGACGCCTTTATTACCCTAACCTTATTTTATTTAGTTTCTCTGCTGAATTTTTGGTTTGAGTGTGAAAACAAATGTGACAAATGTCCAGGGGTAGCGTTTTTGTAAATATTGCCTATTCTTGAAATAATTTTTATTTTGACTATATCTTCTTTAGCAGTCTCAGTAATACTAAGAATCTAATTCTTTTGATAGACAAAAAAATAAGTGTAAAACAAACTAGAAAAAGGAAAGAGAAATATGTGAGTGAACGGGAGTTCATTTTTAGGAAAGTTAATGTAAGAAAATTTTTCCTATAATGTGCAAACTTATTAAATAGCGAAGCATACTTCTTTTATTATAAAAAAACATAGATGCAAAATCTAATTGAAAAAAGTGAAGAGTAAACAAATAAGACTTGGATATTTGAAATTACTCGTCATAAAGAACACAGACGATTACATAGAGTTTTTGGATAGCTATTTTTTCAGTATTCATACTGCTTTTTCTTATCAATGATTATTATCAAATAACCAAGACTTTTTTACAATAAAAATTAATTTTTCAGTCAAGAATTCAGGAAAATTAATTATCGCAAGAAATTTTGTCTGATTAAAATGATATTTAATTTAACAGTATAATAATTGATACACAATTTAATAAAAATAAAAATATGAATCTAGATAAATTTACAATAAAAGCACAAGAAGCTATCCAACAAGCCATACAAATTGCTTCTGATAACAATCAACAAGCCATAGAGGCATCTCATATCTTAAAAGGTATTCAAGAAGTAGACGAAAATGTACTCCCATTTATCCTGAAAAAGTTAAATATCAACTTTTCAGCGTTTACAAAATCATTGGATAATAGCATTAATTCTTATCCAAAGGTTAGTGGTGGACAGCCATACTTAGGTAATACAGGACAGGCTGTTATTACTAAGGCCCAATCACTTGCAAAGGAGATGAAAGACGAATATGTTTCCTTAGATCATTTGATTTTGGCAGTATTCATAGCGGGTGGTCAAGCCTCTCAATTAATGAAAGATTTAGGTATCACAGAAAAAGAATTGCGTTTAGCTATTTATGACTTGAGGCGAGGCAAAAGTGTTACCTCACAAACACAAGAAGAAACTTATCACGCACTCAATAAATATGCCATTAATCTCAATGAAAAAGCTCATAGTGGAAAGCTAGATCCCGTTATTGGCAGAGATGAAGAAATTCGTAGAGTTTTGCACATATTAGCGCGTAGAACAAAAAATAATCCTGTGTTAGTGGGTGAGCCAGGTGTTGGTAAAACAGCGATAGTAGAAGGACTCGCACACCGTATTGTAAATGGAGATGTTCCTGAAAACTTAAAAACCAAACAAATTTATGCTTTGGACATGGGCGCTTTAATTGCAGGTGCAAAATACAAAGGAGAGTTTGAAGAAAGATTAAAATCAGTTATCAAAGAAGTTGCAGAAAGTGATGGGGAAATTATTTTGTTTATAGATGAAATTCACACATTGGTTGGAGCTGGAGGTGGAGGAGAGAGTGCTATGGATGCCGCTAATATTCTTAAACCTGCTTTAGCTCGTGGAGAATTAAGAGCCATCGGTGCGACAACACTTAATGAATTCCAAAAATACTTTGAAAAAGACAAAGCCCTTGAAAGAAGATTTCAAAAAGTAATGGTAGATGAACCATCAGAAGAAGATGCTATTGCTATACTCCGTGGTATTAAAGATAAATACGAAGCCCACCATAAAGTCAGAATCAAAGATGAGGCTATCATCGCTGCTGTTCAACTTTCTACAAGATATATTACAGATAGATTCTTGCCGGATAAAGCTATAGACCTCGTTGATGAAGCCGCAGCTAAATTAAGAATGCAAATGGATTCTGTACCTTACGAATTAGACGAAATAGAAAGAAATATTATGCAACTAGAAATAGAGCGTGAAGCAATGAAAAGGGAAAATCAACAAGATAAAGTAGATTTATTAAATAAAAAAATATCCGATTTACAAGAAAAACGTTCTCAAATCCGTGCTAAATGGCATTCAGAAAAAGAACTAATATTGAAAGTACAAAGTGTTAAGCAAAATATAGAAGATCTGAAAAATCAAGCGGTATTATATGAAAGACAAGGTGAATATGGTAAAGTAGCTGAAATCCGTTATGGAAAACTCCCAGAGGCTCAAAATGAATTGAGTACTTTAGAAAAACAATTGAACGAATTAAAAGAAAGTGGTTCTCAATTAGTCAAAGAAGAGGTAGATGCCGAAGATATAGCAACTATTGTTAGTGCATGGACAGGAATACCTGTAAAGAGAATGCTTGAGAGCGAAAGAGAAAAGCTATTGCATTTAGAAGAAGAACTACATAAAAGAGTAATAGGACAAGATGAAGCTATTCAAAGCGTTGCAGATGCAGTGCGTAGAAGTCGTTCAGGAATGCAAGATCCTAAAAAACCAATTGGGTCATTCATATTCCTTGGCACAACTGGGGTTGGAAAAACTGAATTAGCAAAAGCATTAGCTGAATTCTTATTTAACACCGAAAATGCAATGACACGAATAGATATGAGTGAATATCAAGAAAGACATTCTGTAAGCCGTTTGATTGGTGCTCCTCCGGGATATGTGGGTTACGAAGAAGGAGGACAATTAACAGAAGCTGTTCGTAGAAAACCATATAGCGTGATATTGCTAGACGAAATAGAGAAAGCACATCCCGATGTGTTTAATATCTTACTTCAAGTATTAGACGATGGTAGATTAACCGATAACAAAGGAAGAGTAGTTAATTTCAAGAACACCATTATTATCATGACTTCTAACTTAGGTTCACATATTATACAAGAAAATCTTGATAATATATCTGAAAAAAATAGAGAGAAAGTTATTGGAAAAACAAAACAAGAGATAATGGATTTATTGAAAAAAACTATTCGTCCAGAGTTTTTAAATAGAATAGATGAAATCATCATTTTTGAACCGCTCACACAAGAACAAGTCAAAGATATTGTTAAACTACAAATTGCACAAATATCTAAGAGATTAACCGATCAAAATATCAGTATAGAATTAACAGATGAAGCTATTGATGCATTAGTAGAAATAGGATTTGATCCTCAATTTGGAGCAAGACCTATAAAAAGAGCTATTCAGAAAAATATATTAAATGAATTGTCAAAAGCAATACTAGCAGGCAAAGTAAAGAGTAATGAAAAAATAATGATAGATTATTTGGGAGATCAATTTGTCTTTATGAATAAAGCAGAAAAAGTTAAGTAAAATAAGGATGTGTTTTGGATAATCAATTGTTATATTTCTGAAAGTGTGAGTGACTATCAAAATACCATAGTATCTCAACACATTCAATAAAAATTTTGTAAATTTACAAACAAAAAGAAATCGGGTGATAAGATACTATGGTATTTTAATTTATTTGTGTTTGTGTATTCTTTCCAATGCTCAAAGAGTAATAACTCCCCGGTATTCTTCATACATCAAGTTTTCTGAGAACAAAGGACAATGGAACGATAATGTTTTATTTAGGGCTACTTTGGATGGAGGTGTATTATTTATCGAAAAAGATAAACTTACTTTTAATTTCTATGATAAAAAGAAATACAGAACCTTACATACAGGAGGTGCTCACAGAGCAGATGAGCTGTCTTTTAAAGGACATGCTTTTCAAATATCTTTTATTAATGCACAAAAAAATATCCACATCAAAAAATTCAATGAAGGAAAAGACTATGAGAATTTTTTCATCGGTAATGACTCTAAAAAATGGGCATCATTTGTAAAAAATTATCAACATTTAATCATTGAGAACTTATTTGCAGGAATAGATTATGAAGTATTTTCTTCTGTTAATGGAATAAAATATAATTTTATTGTTCATAAAAATGCTAATGCTGAGCAGATTCAATTAAAATATAAAGGTGTAGATAAAATTTTTATAAAGAAAAAAGAATTACACATCCAGTTAGCATTTGAAGAAATCATTGAAAAAAAGCCGTATGCTTATCAAAACATAGAGGGTAAAATTGTGGAAGTGCCTTGTGAATTTCACTTAGAAAAAAATATTCTTTCTTTCAAATTTCCGAAGGGATATGATAACAACTATGATTTAGTCATAGATCCCTCTCTCATTTTTGCTGCACAAAGCGGTTCTACTGCAGATAATTTTGGAATGACAGCGACTTATGACATGAGTGGAAATTTAATTAGTGGCGGAACTGTCTTTGGTCCTGGATACCCTACAACTATCGGTGCTTATGATATAACATATAATGGTTCTACACCAGGTAGTAATACACAGATAGATGTAGTAATTACAAAATACAATAATACAGGAACTAATCTCATTGCTTCTACTTATTTTGGTGGGAGCCTAAGTGAAATTGTAACAAGTATTATTGTTGACAATAATGACAATATTTACTTTTATGGTGCTACCAGTTCCTCCGATTTACCAATGTTATTAAATTCATGGGATAATACATTTGGTGGGGGACAGTTATTAACCTTTGTGTTCAATGGTACCAGTTTTTCCAATGGCACAGATATTTATATTGCCAAGATGAATGCCAGTTTGAGCAATTTACTTGGTGCTACCTATATTGGCGGAAGTGATAACGATGGTGTTAATCACACTAATGTGATTACCACTTATACATCAGGATATGGTACTGTTACCGAGTATCCTCCCGACTCTTTAATGTACAATTATGGTGACCAGTATCGTGGAGAAATACAATTAGATAAAAACGGAAATGTATATATTTTCAGCTCTACACGTTCTAATGATTTTCCTACATCTGCTAATGCTTTTGATAATACTTTAGGTGGAAAACAAGATGCTATATTATGTGTCTTTGATACTAATCTAAGTAATTTAATTTTCAGTTCTTATGTAGGTGGCTCTAACAATGATTGTGGAAATTCTTTAGAAGTAACAGATTCTTTATTAGTATATGCTACAGGTGGTACAACAAGTAATGATTTTCCCACAACACCCATTGCGTATTCTACCACATACAATGGTGGAAAATCAGATGGGTTTATCGTAAAAATAGACCCGTTTGCAGGAACTTTATTGAGGAGTACTTATGTTGGTACTAATGATTATGACCAATCCTATTTTGTAAGAAGAGATGCTACTAATCGTATATACATATATGGACAATCCTTAGGTAATATGCCTGTAATCGGCAGTGTATATAATAATCCCGGAAGACATCAATTTATTTCTGTATTAGATCAGCAACTAAGTACAATGATTTTAAGCACAGTGTTTGGAAGTGCTTTGAATAAAACAGATATATCGCCATCAGCGTTTGCTATAGATGGTTGTGGTTATGTTTATTTATCGGGTTGGGGTGGTAATATCATTTTTTTACAATCAACAACAGGAATGCCATTAGCATCGCCCATTCAATCAAGTACTGATGGATATAATTTTTATTTAATGGCGTTACAGCCTAATCTTTCAGGATTAGTTTTTGGCTCTTATTTTGGTGGACCAATAAGTCATGAACATGTAGATGGTGGTACTTCTCGTTTTGACAAATGTGGGAACATTTATCAATCGGTTTGTGCAGGATGCGGCGGTAATCAAGATTTTCCCGTTACTCCCGGAGCATGGCCCGGAACCCCTGGAAATCCTAATCACTCATTCAATTGTAATAATGGCGTTTTCAAAATTGATTTTCAAAATCCAACCGCGACAAGCACTGACACATCAGGATGTGCACCTCTAACGGTGCAGTTTTTCAATAATTGCGTGAATACCTTTCAATACCAATGGAATTTAGGAAATGGTGTTGTTACTTCTGCTTCTTTGAATCCTATTGCTACTTATACCAATCCGGGAAATTATACGGTAACATTAGTTATTAATGATAGTGTCTTTTGCAAAACAAAGGATAGTACATCATTTATCGTTCATGTATATCCATCGATTTCGGCGAATATCAACTATACTTTAGGTTGTAGCGACTCTATATACCTCAATGCTGATTATTCTACAACTGCATCCTTACAATCTGCTCAGTGGTATGTATTACCTACAACATTTACTAGCAATGTTGTTAGCCCCATATTTACAAGCACTACTGCAGGAACTTATACTGCTGTTTTAGTGGTAGAAAATAACTACGGATGTCAAGATAGTGTTCAACAGGTATTTAATTTTCAACCATTTTTGCCATTGATTTCACCAAAGGATACAATATGTGAAGGTGAAAGTGTAACACTGTCTGCCAGTGGTGGGAATGTATATCAATGGACACCAACTATTGGAATAGCTAATTCGAATTCGTCTGTAACAATAGCCAATCCATCTGTGACTACTGTATATTCAGTGACTATAACAGATACATTGCATAATCCAATATGTAGTAAAACACTTACCACAGAAATTACCGTATATCCCAAGCCTATAGCAGATTACTCATATGCTCTTAATCCCTGCGGTGGAAATGTTTATTTTACTAATTTATCAAGTAGTGATGTAACTCAGTATTATTGGGATTTTGGAGATGGGCAAACCTCTACATTGCAAAATCCGATTATTTTTTATTCCAATGGGGGAAATTATAGTGTGTCTTTGATAGTAAGTAATAATTATGGCTGTAAGGATACTGCACAAAAAACATTAAGTGTGGCACAGGCTGTGCCTGTAAGCGTCAATGCGGGGACGATGATATGTGCAGGTAATTCCTATACACTCAATGCTTCAGGCGGATTTGCATATAATTGGTCTCCTGCTAGTAGTTTGAATAGTTATACCGTACCTGATCCGGTTGCATCACCTACAACATCTACTACTTACACGGTAGATATATTCACTATTAATTCTCTGGGAGATACTTGTATTTACTCGCTATTTACTACCATCAATGTATCTACTCTATCAGTGGCTTCTGTAAGTGCTACGGCTTCTCCTGATACTATCTTATCAGGACAAACATCTCAGCTTATATTATTCGCTCCATCGGGTAATAATGTGTGGTGGTATCCTTCTCATTTGGTGATGCCTAATAATGCTTATACTGTTACTACCAATCCTTCACAAACTACTATATATACTGTAACAGTGAATGATGGTTATTGTAGTAAAACAGTTACTATACAAGTAGTAGTAATTGATAGTCAATGTGAAGAAAGCGATGTATTTATACCTAATACTTTTACTCCTAATGGTGATGGACACAATGATTTGTTATATGTAGGAGGATATTTGATAAATGAATTGTATTTTGCAGTGTATAATAGATGGGGTGAATTAGTATTTGAAACTAACGATAAAAATAAAGGTTGGGATGGTATGTATAAAGGACGTCCTGCAGATGTGGGAGTATTCGGATATTATCTGAAAGCAAAATGTCCTAATGGTAGAGAAATCTTTAAAAAGGGAAATGTAACTTTAATCAGGTAGTTATTTATTTGTAACTTTGCTCAAAAGAAAAACCACATGGATAGTCCTAAACAAAGGAAGATAGCAGAACTTGTTCAACTAACAATATCTGAATATTTTTTATTACATGCATCAATTGATTATTTGAAAGCATTTATTAATATATCTGAAGTAAAAGTAACAGGAGATTTGTCTATTGCAAAAGTGTATGTGAGTATAATGCCATCAGAAAAGTATGATAGAAGAGAGGTCTTTAAGTTAATAGAAAGAGATAATAAAAAAATAAGAAAGTTTGTAGGAGATAAGTTAGCAAAAAAAGTCAGAAAAATTCCTGAATTGAGATTTTATTTTGACGAAAGTTTAGATGTTATAGAAAGATTAGATAAGATATTAAAAAATAAATGATTTGTGAGATTTATTTTATTATTATCTACACGGTATCTTTTTTCTAGAAAATCAAATAATATTATTAATCTCATCAGTTGGATTAGCTTATTAGCTATTTCTTTTATGACTGCAGCATTTATTATCATTATTTCTATAATGAATGGATTTACCTCTGTGCTCGGAGATCTATATAATTCGGTAGAACCTGATATCAAAATATCATTAGCGAAGGGAAAATACTTTCATGCAGATAGCATTGTTTCTAAAATTCAGAAACATTCTAATATATTGCATATATCTAAAGTAATAACTAATCAAGCTCTTATTAAGTATGGACAGAAACAGTTATTAGTAAGCATTAGGGGAGTAGATGAAAGTTTTAATCAAGTAACACAAATAAGTTCTGTTATTCAAAAAGGAAAGTTTTATTTAAGAGAAAATGGTTTTAATTATCTTATAATGGGACAAGGTATAGCAAATAACCTGAACATCTCTATCAACAACCAATTTAGTCCTGTTATTTTATATAGCCCTAAAAGAATTAAAAATACAGGGATTTCAACGGATATTATCAATGAAAAAGCAGCTTATGTGTCAGCGATATTTTCTATCAATGATGATTTTGATTACAAATATGTTTTTTGTGACTTAAAGTTTGCACAAAACTTGTTTGATATAGAAAATTTGATTACTTCTGTAGAAATTAAATTGAAAGACATTAATCAACTCGAAAAAACACAGGAGGAATTGCAAAATATAATAGGAGAAAATTTTGTGGTAAAAAACAGATATCAACTCAATGAGCTATTATTTAAGACACTAGAAACTGAGAAATTATGGACTTTTGTTATATTGAGTTTTATTTTATTAATAGCCACTTTCAGTATTATCAGTGCTCTTACTATGCTTATTATAGAAAAACAACAAGATATTCAAACTTTATATGCCTTAGGTTGTGATAAACAACAAATAGAAAGTATTTTTATGATGGAAGGGTTTTTAATCACATTTGGTGGTGCATTCATAGGGCTTATATTAGGATTGATTTTGTGTTGGATACAAATCCAGTTTCATGTTATTTCATTTAATGAAAATACTATCTTGCCTTATTATCCTTTAGAATTGCAACTAAAAGATATTTTTTTAGTTATACTTATATTATTGGTTATAGGATTTTTTGCAGCTATTTATCCTGTAAGAATCTTTACTAAAGAGATAAAATGGGCCAGATGAATTAATCTTACTACTCAGATTATTGCACCGTATCAACATTTTGTTTTCCTTATAATTGATTAAATTAAATATAATTCTATGAAAATTAAAACTGTTATTCAAAAACCCCAAACAAATCATTTGGTATTGTTAATTTATAGAAATTATACTTCAAACATACCATTAAAATACTCTTTCATTAAAATTACTATCTTGCCGCAAAAATAATTGTATGCCTCGTTATCAAACTATCTCTTCTCAACTCTTTATTCAAAATAGAAATAATTTCAAAGAATATCTTAAACCGGGTTCTATTGCTATCTTTTTTAGCAATGATATCATGCCTACCAATGCCGATGGGGCAATGGGCTTTAAACAAAATTCTGATTTGTTTTATTTATCAGGTATAGATCAAGAAGAAACCATTTTGATTATTTTCCCTGATGTGAAAGACAATAAACATAAAGAGGTTTTGTTTATTCGTGAAACTAATGAAACTATTGCTATATGGGAAGGTGAAAAACTCACCAAAGAACAAGCATATGCTGTTAGCGGTATATCTACTGTGTATTGGACACATCAGTTTGAACAAGTACTCAAAACTTTGATATATCAAGCAGAATATGTGTATTTAAACTCTAATGAACATTTACGAAAATATATAGAAACTGAAACAGCTCAAGACCGATGGAATAAGAGAATCATGCAACAATATCCTTTACACAAATACGAAAGAAGTGCACCTATCCTATTTAAATTGAGGTCTATTAAAAACACTATTGAAATTGATTTGATGCAACAGGCATGTAATATTACGGAAAAAGCATTCAGAAGAATACTTAAATTTATTAAACCCGGTGTTTGGGAATATGAGATAGAGGCAGAAATGATACATGAATTTATTAATAACCGTAGTAAAGGATTTGCCTATGCTCCTATTATTGCATCAGGGCGTAACGCTTGTGTATTACATTATGTTGAAAACAATAAGCAATGCCATGACGGCGAAATGGTACTCATGGATGTTGGTGCAGAATATGCCAACTATGCATCTGACATGACGCGCTGTGTGCCTGTGAATGGAAGATTTACAAAAAGACAAAAAGAAGTTTACAATAGCGTTTTATTTGTTTTGAAAGAAGCTACAAAACTTTTGTGTCCCGGAATGACTTTTGAAAAATATAATAAAGAAGTAGGTAAAATGATGACAGAAGAATTACTAAAACTCAAACTGCTTACGAGAGAAGATATTCAAAAAGAAACACCTGAAAAACCTGCCTACAAGAAGTACTTCATGCATGGTACCTCCCACTTCTTAGGAATAGATGTACATGATGTGGGATTTTTTTATGAACCTATGCAGGCGGGAATGGTTTTTACTTGTGAACCCGGTATTTATATTCCTGAAGAGAATCTTGGCATTCGCTTGGAAAATGATATTCTTATTACACAGAATGGACAAATCAATTTAATGCAAAATATCCCAATAGAAACAGAAGAAATAGAAGAAATAATGAATTCGTAAAAAGTAAGTTTGTATGACATTATTTATTTTTGATGGTATTTAAGATGTAATATCAGATATTACATACAAACAAATACTATTTTGATTTCTTACAGCTAGTATTTTAATTGGATTAACAGTTCCTACCTAATACAAGGTATAACTTTCATAGAGGTTATTGTACATCTATATCTCATAATTTAAGCATAAGTATTGCAAACATTTTGTTTCTTATATTTTGATATTGATGATTTATGATAACAATCAATATTTGTTGTTGAAATTCAAGGTCTGTTGAGATGAATTTTCAAAAGATAGTTTATGTGTTTCAAGTAGCTATTAAACCTATTAGAAAACTAATTCCAATACCTTTACTGTAAGTATCTCTATAAGTGGTTATGATATTTACTTTTTCTATATCATTATAGAAAAAGTAATTTTGAAGTTAGGTTTTTTCAAATCCGAGAATAATTTTATTTTGAAAAGTTTCTCTAATAAATTGTTTTACTTGTTCTTTTTGTTGTAAGGACGACAGAGAGAGAATTTCTTGAATCTGTGTAATACTCAGTGGGGTTTCGTATAAAGCCTCTATAATTTTTACGACAACAGGAGAGATTTGTGTAAATATTATTTCTTTAGTGTCGGGATGTCGATGTGCTAATACAAAATATTCTCCTTTATCTTTTTTTTGTATATGCATTGGATGTGTTGTATGAACTGGGTATTGAAAAAACAAAATTTGTAATTCTGGGTTTAAGACAAATTTATCTTTAAGGATATTTCCATTTTCAGAGTATGGTGGCAATGGTTCATCGGGCATCATAAATAACTCTATCTCTATCCATTCAAATAAGAGTAAATCAGGTAAAAACGGATGTTGTTCACAAAGGTCTTTTCTATTGTTGATAATATAATCTTTAAATTCTTTGGGCATTGCCCAAACCTGTGGGTCTTGACATTTATGATGAGTAAAAAAATCATTAGTAAGTTCTTTCATTTTTTCTTCACCCAAAAAATTTGTAGCAATAGGATAAGCATTGCTTATTCCATCCCAAATGATATTAAAAATAAGCTCACGGTAATAACGAATACCTTTTGTTTTTACATTGTTTAATTGAGCGATGATATTCTCATTGCCACTTCTTGTATATTCTGATAATAGAATTTGTTGAGTTTTTGTACTCTCTTTAAGCAACATACTCTTTTTGTTTTTGTAAAGATTTATTAAAAATGTATCTTAACTGTTGCATTTCTTTTTCTAACTCTTCTAATTCAGGGATATTAAAGTCTCTTTCTAACAAGACAGGTACGGGTTTTTGTAACCAATTCATAGTATATTCAAAAAGTTCATATACAGGATTTATAATAGGCTCTCCGTGGGTGTCTATGATTAAATCGTCATCCACTTGTAAGTGCCCGGCCATATGAATATATGCTACTTTTTCTTTGGGTAATTGAGAAATAAACTTTTTGGGGTCAAAATGATGATTAAAACTATTTACATAAACATTGTTTACATCCAGTAATAACAAGCAATCACTCTCTTTCAATATGGCATTTACAAAATCTATCTCACTCATTTCTGCGGATAACGGTGAGTAATAACTCACTATTTCCAGAATTAATGGGCGTTCTAAAAAATCTTGTACTTGCTTTATTTTTTGAACGACATGTTTTACAGCATCTTCTGTGAATGGAATAGGTAGTAAATCATACAAGTGAGCATTATCACATTTTGAAAAACTTAAATGTTCTGAGTATACTTTTGCTTTTGTTGTATCTAAAAAATTTTTTAATTGTTTTAGAAAGTCAAAATCAACTTCATCGGGACTTCCTATTGATAAGGACAAGCCATGAGTGAATAAAGGATACTCTTGTAATTTTTCATCAAACAATTGTTTCCAATATCCGCCAACGTTTATCCAATTTTCAGGAGCAACTTCAATAAAATCAGGTTGGATTAGTTCAGAGCGTTCTGCCCATTCTTCGGCAAAGTCTTTTCTATATCCTATTCCAATCATAAATTTAATTTTTTAAGTAATTCTTGTTTTTGTTGTTCTATATCCTGTTCATTTATATTCAAATATTTTTCAACATGTGACTTTATATATTCGTTTAATAACTCATTTTCTATAGTATATTTTTTACACCATTTGCATATTACATAATGATATTGCATAAGAATTTTTTCATACCAATGAAGAGGCATTATTTCTGATTTATGCAGATACTTTGTATATTTTAAGCAATTAATCATTATTTGTTTTTAGTTTTGATTGAATACATACTTTAAGTTGCAATTTACTTCTATGTAAAATCTGCCAAAAGTTATCTCTTGATACACCACATAATGCACAAACATCTTCTGTTTTTTTATTGAGATAAAATTTTAGTAAAAATATTTGTTTGTGTTTATTTTTAAGAGCATTCAAGCAATATAGTAGAAATTTTACTATTTTAGTTTCATGTGTTTTTATTTCATCTTCATCGATTATCCATTCTTTTTTCCATTTACCATTCCTCTTAAATAAAATTTTTTCTACATCTTCTTCTATGATATTTCTCTCTGACTGTTTTTGTCTGTGGTACATTAAAATTTTATTATTAAGTATACCAAATATCCAGGTTTCTAATGAAGATTTTCTTTGGAATGAACTTAGGTTTTCATAGGCAGATAAAAATGTTTCTTGTACAATATCCTTTGCTAAATCTGTATTTCCTAATTGAATACAAGCGTGTTGATAAAATTTTTTATACTGGAGGTTTATAATTGCCTTAAATTCTGAGTATATGTTCTGTTCAATAGGCTGATTCATTAAATAAGGTTTTGTGTCTTTAAAAAACTTGACCCCTGACATTTTTCAGGGGTCAAGTTTTTTAGAAATTACTTAGGTTGTCCGCTTGTTTTCTTTTCACCACATTTTCCTTCACCACATTTTCCTTCTTTGCCTTTTGTTTTTTTGTCGCCGCACTTTCCTTCGCCACATTTTCCTTCTTTGCCTTTTTTGTCGCCGCACTTTCCTTCGCCACATTTTCCTTCTTTGCCTTTTTTGTCGCCGCACTTTCCTTCGCCACATTTTCCCTCTTTACCTTTTTTGGTTTCTGTACTACTTGATTTGTTTTCGCCACACTTTAGATCATTCAACATTTTTGAAAGCCCGCTGTTTTCTAGAATGCCAGAACGAACTTCTGCTCCTGAGCCGAGTGTGGTTATTTCAATGTTTGATAGGTTAGCATTCAGGCTGCTAACGGCTGCTAATGATACAGCAGCAACTGCACTTGCGATTAGATTTTTCTTTTTTGTTTTCATAGTTATTTGTTTTGACATTTAGTTGCAAAAGTATAAGAATCCTGACAAAAATTTTTCATAATAATTAAATAAATGATTTAAATCATTGATTAACAATTGTTTAAATATATAATCAACAAAATTATTAAGTAAAATAACCATGAAAATTTTATTTATTATTAGTACCTTTGCAAAAATTTGATATAAAAATACTAAATTTATGGTAAAAGGTGAGGTATTTACTTATGAGTTTCAGTTTTCTCAAAAAGATGTTGAGGAATTTGCAAGAGTTACGGGAGACAATAATCCTGTGCATTTAGATGCTGATTATGCAGCTAAGACTATATTCAAAAGACCTATCATGCATGGCATGCTTAGTGCTTCACTCTTTAGCAAAGTTTTTGGAACAATGTTTCCAGGAGAAGGAACAATTTATTTAAAACAATCTCTCAACTTTTTGAAACCGATGCATGTGGATACTGCTTATGTGGCAGAATTCATAGTAAAAGAAATCATTTCTGAGAAAAACAGAGCAATTGTAGAGACATTGATTAAAGACAAAGCTACGGGAAATATCTGTACCTCTGGCGAAGCTACAGTGATGAACATAAATAAGATAAAATAATTATCATTAACCCTAAACTTACAATTATGAAAGGAAGAGTAGCCTTAGTTACAGGAGCCACAGGCGGGCTCGGCACAGCTATGTGTAAAAAATTGTATCAGGATGGATTCAGAGTAATAGGAAATTATCATACTAAAGAGAAAGCAGAAAGATGGATGCAGCAGATGAAGTCAGAAGGGTATGATATTTCATTATTCTACGGAGATGTCAGTGACTTTAACTCTGCCAAAGCAATGATTGAGCAAATTGAAAGAGAAGTCGGTCCCATAGATGTTTTAGTAAACAATGCAGGGATAACAAGAGATACTCGTCTGATCAAAATGACTTATGAGCAATGGGATGCTGTTATAAAAACAAATTTATACAGTGTATTTAACTGTACCCGTAATGTCATTGAAAAAATGATTGAAAGAAAATTTGGGAGAATCATTAACATCTCTTCTGTAAACGGGCAAAGGGGTCAAATAGGCCAATGTAATTACAGTGCTGCAAAAGCCGGAATGCATGGGTTTACAAAGTCTCTTGCATTAGAAGTAGCAAAGTATGGCATTACTGTAAATACTATCTCGCCGGGATATGTCGCTACTGATATGGTAATGGCTGTAAGAGAAGATATTTTAGCAAAAATCATTGAACAAATACCTGTTGGAAGATTAGGGGGAACTCATGAAATAGCCTTCCTTGTTAGTTTTTTAGCAAGTGATGAAGCAAGTTTTATCACCGGTGCCAATTACAGTATAAATGGAGGACAACACATGTATTAGTTACAATTTAAATAAAATACAAATGTAGCGTAAGTTTTCAGCCCACGAATTAATTAAACCGTGGGCTATTTTTTTGTAAATATATTATTGAAATTACTGATTTAATCTATGAATACAAACCCCAAAAATATATGGATAATTAACGAATATGCAGGTAGCCCTTACCATGGAATGGAATTTAGACATTATTACTTATCAAAAGAATTAATAAAACTTGGATATCATGTTACAATCATTAGTTCCACTTATTCGCATCTTTTCAAAAAATTTCCATCAGATAATAAATGGTTTAATTTTGAATGGATAGATGGTATCCAATATGTTTGGATAAAAGTTCCTCGTTATTCTGCATCTCAGTCAGTTGGAAGGGTTCTAAAATGGTTTTGGAGTACTTTATCTCTTTTCTTTCTTCCTATTAGGAAAATGACTAAGCCTGATTATATTATTGTATCTCCTATGCAAACAATGCCTGTACTACCCACATATTTTTTATCTAAAAAGTTCACAGCAAAATGGATTTTTGAAGTAAAGGATATATGGCCACTTTCGGTTATTCAATTAGGAAATTATTCTCCTAAGCATCCATTTATTAGACTACTTAAATACTTTGAAAGGTTTGCTTTATTAAAAACAGATGCGGTAGTTTCTGTATTAAACAATTATCAGGAATATTTAAATGAGCAACAAATATCTAGAAAATTTTATTACATTCCTAATGGTGTAGATATTAATTCCACGAATCAATTTTCTGAATTAGATGAAAATATTAAACAGAAAATTCCTGTTGATAAATTTATTATCGGATATGCGGGGACTATTGGAAAAGCAAATGCATTAGGATACTTAATAGAAGCCGCGAGATTATTAAATGAAAAAAAAGAAATTATGTTTATCATTATTGGAGATGGAGACCAAAAAATTTTTCTCGAAGAAAGGTCTAAAGACTTAAATAATGTTTTATTCTTGGAATCTATACCTAAAAAAAAGATACATTTCTTATTAAAAATGTTTAATGTATGTTATATTGGACTAGAGAATTTGAATTTATTTCGTTATGGAATTTCTCCAAATAAACTTTTTGATTATATGTTTGCTGCTAAGCCCATACTGATGGCTATATCTACAAAAAATAGTATTATTGAACAAGCTAATTGTGGAATATTCATTGATAATCCTAATCCTAAAAATATATCTAACAGTATATTAAAATTATATCAAATGGATAAAAAAGAATTAGAACAAATGGGAAAAAATGGGAAAAACTTTGTTCTTAAAAATCATACTTTTTCTGTATTAGCTCAAAAATACTCGGAATTGTTTGAAGAGCTTAGTCATTCCAAACATACTATGAATTAATTTTTTTACTAAAAATGATTCACTTTCTTAATTTACCAAATATCCCCAAAGGTAAGCTATATCCTGTTTTAGAGAGAATATAAATTTCCCCAAATTCTACTCTTGAATGAGTTTGTTGAGCATAATCAATTAGTAGGTTTTTAGCTACCAATGCTGATAGTCCTAAAGAATAAGCATTAAGTATTAATAAGTGTTTTTCTGGATTTAATAATGATAAAACATTTTTCATTATTTCATAGAGCGATTCTTCTAATTGCCACCGTTCTCCTCTTGGTCCATGCCCATAAGCAGGTGGGTCTAAAACTATACAATGATATATGTTTTTTTTCTTGACTTGATTTTTCGCAAAATGCAGCGCATCTTCTACTATCCATCTAATCGTATTAATGTTGTTCAGTTGTGCGTTATCATTAGCCCATGTAATAATTTGTTTTACACTATCTACATGAGTTACCTTAGCTTTTGTTAGGGCGCCTGTCACAGATGCGGCACCTGTATATGCAAATAAATTGAGCATTTGAGCTTGAGGAATATCTTTTAGAAAATGATAAATGTCCTTCCAATTAACTGATTGTTCCGGAAAAACACCTACATGTTTAAATCCTGTTAAACTTAATCTTAGTTTTAATTCAGTATTTTTATCTAATGGAAAATAAAACAGCCATCTGTCAGGAATCTTCTTATATCTGTTCCAGATGCCACTACTACTACCTTTTTGAATAAATTCTGCATCGGCCATTTCTCTCCATTGCTCATAAGATAATTTTGATTTCCAAATTGCTTGTGGTTCTGGACGAATGAGCGTATATTTACCAAATCTTTCTAATTTTTTATGATCTCCTACATCAATGAGTTCATAATCTTGCCAGGGCGGGACTTGTATAGTTTGCATAATATACTTCAGGGAAGCTTATTGGTTATGTTAAATTAATTTTGAGATATCTTAATAAGGTATTTGTTTTGGGGGTTCTTGTTTATTTCTGTCGTAATCATATTGTTCATCAAATCTGCCTTGATACTTATTATAATCAATTTGTTCATCGTATCTATTACCAATTAGACCAATAGAAAACACTATTTGTGTGAGGTTAAATTGGATATTTGCTTTATCTACATATTTTGGGTTATACATATAATACTCTTGTTTTCCAATGAATGTTTTTACAATAGCGAGGTCATAGTAAAAATTTGTAGTTTTGAATCCTATACCAAATGAGAAACTATTTTTCACATAATTTCCTACTATTTGATTTCCAAAAGGACTTCCGTAAGATGCCCATCCTATTCTAAAAATAATAGGTTTCGTGTTGAGTTCTATGCCGCATTTTAAGTTTCCTGTGAACTTATACTTTTCTTTTATTGCTTTATTAGCATTGTCAAACACACCTATATCTGTACTTTTTAATAATCCTGCGCCATAATTAATAAGCTGGTATTCCGCATTGATAGACATCATGTTTTTAATGATATTAGATACGGCAATAGATGCTTTGGAAGGTGTAATTATTCTATAATTGTAAATGCCACCATTTTCAGGTTGTTGGGTTGTTATTGTCTTACCTTCGTCCCAATTCGTTGTGAGCATATAATAATACACATCTTTTGCTTTGTACCATGTAGGCGATTGATAATAAAGTCCTATTCTCAAAAAATTAGCAGCACGCCATATTCCTCCTAATTTGATATTAAATCCAGTGGCAGTAGTAGTGTATGTTGTTTGGTAATGAAAATCTTTGATTCCACCGTGTTCTTGATAATAATTGACTGCATAAGGATATGATGAAGAAAATGTATTATCAGGATTTTTAATGATGTACATTTGATTTTCATCATCAATTTCTGCATAATCAGAATTATATGCAAACTTTAAGAATGGTATGCCCATTGAAATACCTAAGTACACATCATCATTGATAGAATAAGCAAAAGAAAAATTCAACTCATTAATCCGACCTGATTTGCTTATTTTGTTTTGTTGTAAAAAACTTTTAGAGGTATCTATGTATGAAAAGTAAGAGTTAAGGTTATTTGTATCAAGAAGGTCAATCAAATAAGTGTAATATGCCGCTCCTTCGTAAGTATAATCTAAATTCTGGTAGGATGTTCCTTTAGCATAATCCAACATATCCAAGGTAAGAGATTTTCCTTTGGTTGCTCTTCCTTTGATTTCTATTTCTTGATTAAAATTTTGTAATTGATTTAATGTTATAGCCAAGGTATATCGGTTATTAACATTCTTTTTATCTACGGAAGTTCCTGAAATTCCTAAGAAATTGAAAGTAAGGGCAGGACTAAATAGCTTGCTGGTGTTATTATTGAATTGTGTAATAGTATTTGCAAAATTTAATCCAAAAGAAAAATTCAAATCACTTCTGAGCATTATTCCTAATCCTGCGGGATTGGAACTTGCACAACTTATATCTCCTCCTAAAGCACCCATAGCACCACTTAATCCTATGAATCTTGAAGTTCCGCCATCAGTAATGTTTGAATAACGGATGACATCTTCATCTGTTTGAGATAACAATTTTTGAGAGGATAGTATTATTAAAGTGTAGATGATAATATTAATATTTCTCATATGCATTTATGTATTTTTTTCTATGATACTCTGTCATTTGATAAACTATTGATAATATATTTTTATCTCTTTCAGAGAGATTGATGTTTCTACGTTTCATCATTTCATGGGCGGTGTGAAATAATTTTTCAATATTGTATGACTGAAGATGTTGTGGTTCTCCCCATGTGAAAGAGGGGATATGTTTGCTCGGGAAGCCCGCACCATAAATATTGGTAGCCACACCAACCACAGTTCCGGTATTAAACATCGTATTTATTCCTGATTTAGAGTGGTCCCCCATAATAAGTCCACAAAATTGTAATCCTGTTCCTATAAAAGTATCTTGCAAGTAGTTGAATATTTTGACTTCACCATAATTATTTTTCAAATTACTGTTATTGGTATCTGCGCCTAGATTACACCATTCCCCAATAACAGAATTTCCGATAAATCCATCGTGTGCTTTATTAGAATATGCGAAAAATACAGAATTATTCACTTCACCACCTATTTTGCAATGTGGACCTATAGTAGTAGCACCATAAATTTTTGCACCCATCTTTAGTACAGCAGAATCACATAAAGCCAATGCTCCACGAATGAGTGAGCCCTCCATAATCTCTGCATTATCACCTATATACACATACCCTGTATTAGTATTGATAATACTTCCTTCTACTTTCGCTTTAGGGGAAATGTATATTTTCTTTTCAGAGCCAATTAATTTGTTAGTAGAACTTAATAAACCTTTTGGTAATTTCTCAATGAATGTTTCGAAATCAAAAGCAATATTCTTTTCATTCCATTGAAAAATTTGATAAGGATATTCCATATATAAATTCCCTGAGTTGTTTTTAAGCAGATTGTCTATGTTTTCTGACTGTAATAGTGCTTTTTGATAATATGGATTTTTCTCATGAATAAGAAATTTTATTTCAGTAAACGAAAAAGAGAAATTACACTCTTGATACTTGATAAATCCTCTGTAAGCTAATAATTGTCCATTTTGTTGAATACCTTTATGTGGCTCTAATTTACTGATAATAGACACGATGTTTTTATCAGGAATAAGAGAACTATTGATATACAGCATCTCGTCTTGAATATCAAATATATCTGTGGTATTCAAATACTCTGTAGATATTGAAGTAACTGTACTTTCAGGAAATAATTTTTCCCATTTTTCTTTTATTGTAAATATCCCTGCTCTTATTTCACATATTGGACGAGTGAATGTAAATGGCAAAAAATTTGCCCATTGATGGGGTAAATCAAACAATATAATTTTCATGTTGATGCATTTGGGGATTGAGAGTGATTGGTGTCAGAAATTTTCTTTTTTTTGATAAAGCTATCTGTTTTTTTGTCATATCCATAAGGGCAATGTTTACAACCACTTTTACAACAATATCCTCTCTTTAAGTGATATTGTTCTGTAAATACAATATATCCTTCTTCTGAAAGATAATAGTCTTCCGATTCTAAATTAGGCTTATTCATTGTGGTAAATTTAATAAATTTTTCTATATCAATCTCTTGTTATTAATGACTATTTATTTTTCTTGTATTTTTGTCAGTAGTATGTCAATTCTTTTTGGGCTTGTTGGAAAAAAATTATCACATTCTTTTTCTCAATCGTATTTTTCAGAAAAGTTCAAGCAGCTTGGTCTTACCCATTATTCCTATGAATTATGGGAATTCAATAATTTAAAAAATATTCGTGAATATATCTTCAACAAAAAAAATGTACGGGGATTTAATATCACAATACCTTACAAGGAAGAAATCATTCAGTATTTAGATATTTGTTCTGAAGAAGTATCTAAAATAGGCGCTTGTAATTGTGTGTATATTAAAGATGAATTGTGGATAGGATATAATACAGATTGGTGGGGATTTTTAAAGATGATAGAGCATAAGTTAGACATACATCATACAGCCGCAATGATTTTAGGGACAGGAGGAGCTTCCAAGGCTGTAGCATATGCTTTTAATAAGATAGGAATACCTTATATCTATGTTTCCAGAAATCCGAACAAACAGTCAAATGTTTTTTGTATTTCTTATCAAGACCTCACAAAGTCGCATTTTGAAAAGTATCCTATAATTGTGAATACGACACCATTAGGAATGTATCCTGATGTGCAGACTATGCCAATGTTGCCTATAAATTTTATCTATGAAAAAAATTTTGTTATAGATTTAATCTATAATCCTGAAAAAACTTTGTTGTTACAACAAGCAGAGAAAAGAAGTGCGAGGATATTAAATGGTCTTGAAATGCTTTATTTACAAGCAGAAAAAAGTTGGTATATTTGGCAAGAATTAAATAATGAATGATGCAATCTCAGAATAATTTCATAAGAACCATAGAATTAAAATCATATTTGTTTGATGAACTTCCAGCAGAATGGCAAGAAGTATGTCAAAAAGCAAAAGAAAGTGCTTTTCAAGCGTATGCGATTTATTCAAATTTTAGAGTAGGAGCAGCTGTGTTATTAGAAAATAATACTATTTTGAGTGCGAATAACCAAGAAAATGCTGCTTACCCCAGTGGTTTATGTGCAGAGCGAACACTGTTATTTTATACTCACGCCAATTATCCTGAATTAAAAATAAAGGCTATTGCTATCTATTCTCCTGATACTACATCATTACTTACTCCATGTGGTGGGTGCAGACAAGTATTATTAGAATATGAACATCTTCAAAAAGAAAATATCGCTACATTAATACAAAAAGATGAGCATGTTTTTGTATTAGATTCAGCTAAGGATTGGTTGCCATTCGAATTTTCAGACAATACATTGAAATAAAGTACTGTTTAATAAAAATGATATACCATATCTTATTTTTGCTAACTATTTTAAATGGTACGATAATTATATCAAGGTAAATACATTGAATGAAATCTTCAACTTACTTATCTTTTTAAAATATTCCGTAACTTTGACAAAAAGAATAAACCTGAAAATCTTTTATATTAAACAGTGTTTAATTAAAAAATATGATTTCAATAAGTGTAAAGCAAATTGCTCAGATATTAAATGCGGAAATAGAGGGAAATGCTGATATACAAATTAATGATATTTGTAAAATTGAAGAAGGGAAATCTAATGCTATTACCTTTTTATCAAATCCTAAATATGAACCTTACATTTATGAAACTAAAGCATCAGCTGTTATTGTCTCAAAAAAATTTAAACCTCGGAAAGGATTATTGCACAATCCTACATTGATTCGTGTTGAAGATCCTTATCAAGCATTTGCACAATTATTAAATTTTTATCAAGCATATTTGAATCAAAGCAAAAAAGGTATTGAACAACCTGTTTTCATTGGAGAAGGAGTTTTGTATGGAGAAGATTGTTACATTGGTGCATTTGTGTATATTGGAAGGAATGTTAAGATAGGCAGTAATACTAAAATATATCCCAATACTACCATTGGGGATAATGTGCAGATTGGTGATAATACTACCATATACGGAGGAGTTAAAATATATCATAATTGTAAAATAGGGAATCATGTAACTATACATGCTGGAACTGTTATTGGCAGCGATGGTTTTGGCTTTGCACCTAATCAAGAGAATGTTTATTCTAAAGTTCCACAGATTGGAAATGTAGTAATAGAAGACTATGTAGAAATTGGTGCAAATTGTACTATTGATAGAGCTACTATTGGCTCTACTATCATTCGAAAAGGTGTGAAGTTAGATAATCTTATTCAAGTAGCACATAATGTGGAGATAGGAGAAAATACTGTAATTGCATCTCAAACTGGAATAGCTGGATCTACAAAAATTGGTAAAAACTGTATGATTGGCGGGCAGGTGGGAATTATCGGACACCTTAAAATAGCAGATGATACTAAAATAGCTGCTCAATCAGGAGTTGGTAATAATGTATTAGAACCTAATAGTGTTTTACAAGGCTCTCCCGCTTTTAATGTCAATGATTACAAAAGAAGTTATGTTTTATTCAAAAAACTTCCGGAAATTTATCAAGATATACAAAATTTAATCAAAAGATTATCTTGATGTTCACAGAAGGAAGAATATTATTTGTAGTATTTTTCATGATTGTGTTTATCGTAGGAATGGTATATGCATATAAAAAAGATTTGAGCACAATTCGTCAGCAATATTCTGGAGTATATTTAATTTTTGTTGTTTTAGTAGTATTTCTCTTCATCTTGTATCTCCTTGTAAAATTATGGCACAAATTTTAGCTTTACTTTAAAGTATGTAAAGTATGATAAATATCATCTTTTTTAATGTCTATTGTATACTTTTAATTACTTAAATTTGCCAAAAATAACAACTATGCCTATTTATCATAAACTTGGAAATATCCCTTCAAAAAGACATACTGTATTCAAATCACCTTCAGGGAAATTATATTACGAACAATTATTCGGTACAGAGGGTTTTTCGGGAATGTCTTCTTTATTATATCATATACATAGACCAACACAGGTTAAGAACATTATTAAATCATATTCTATTGCTCCTAAAATAGCTATTCATAATAACATAAGGTCATTACTATTACAAACTTTTCAAATAACACCTAAAGATGATTATCTCGAAAGCCGCATCCCTTTAATGCTTAATAATGATTGTGTTATTGGAGTAGCAGGCACCAGAAAATCTCTTACTGATTATTTTTACAAAAATGCTGATGCAGATGAAATGCTATTTATCCATAAAGGTAAAGGAATACTCAAAACCTTTATGGGTGAAATACCTTTTGAATATGGAGATTATTTAATTATTCCAAGAGGTATGATATATCAAATACATTTTGAAACTAATGATAATAGAATACTTTACTTAGAAAGTTATCAGCCTATTTACACACCTAAACGGTATAAAAATTCTGTGGGACAACTATTAGAACATTCTCCTTTTTGTGAGAGAGATTATAAACTCCCACAAAATTTAAACCCGATAGATGAAAAAGGGGAGTTTTTGATAAAAATTAAAAAACAAAATGAAATTTTTGAGGTAATCTACGCTACTCATCCTTTCGATGTAGTAGGATGGGATGGATATAATTATCCATGGGGATTTTCTATATTTAATTTTGAGCCTATAGTTGGTAGAGTGCATTTACCACCGCCTATTCATCAAACTTTTGAAACATCTGCATTGGTAGTATGCTCTTTTGTTCCTCGTTTATATGATTTTCATCCGCAAGCTATTCCTGCTCCATACAATCATAGCAATATAGATAGTGATGAAGTGCTTTATTATGTAGATGGAGACTTTATGAGCAGAAATAATATAAAACCCGGACATATTACCTTGCATCCAAAAGGTATTCCACATGGGCCAGCACCAGGCGCTATAGAAAGAAGTATAGGACAAAAAGAAACCAAAGAGTTAGCAGTCATGATAGATACCTTTCGTCCACTCATGATTACTGAGAATGCTTTAAATATAGAAGATAATAAATACTTCCAATCTTGGGTAGAATGATGTTTTGTTTTTTATATAATTTTTAGTGCATAAATAATTTCCCCAAAAGTATTGTGGCTTAGTAAAAGTGAATTTTGATTATTTCTTCAATATTCTACTTCTTTTAATGAGATACTCTTGTAAGACTTCATTGTAGGCATGTTTGATGTCAACAGCGACAAAATCTATTTTATATTGATAGCATTTTTCTTCTAATCGTTTAAGAAACGCATCCATTGTTTTTTGATATTTTTCTTTATACTCCATTGAATTTATTTTTATTCGCTCTCCTGTTTCTAAGTCAATAAATAAATAAGGACGATTACTAAAATCAAATTGAACTTCTGTGTCAAAGTGAAGTGTGTGAAAAACAATCACTTCATGTTTTTTATACTTTAAGTGTTGTAAAGCAGAAAAAATATCTTCTGATTTTTCAAGCATGTCACTAAAAATAATGACTAATGAACGTTGGTGTAAAATTTCTGCTAATTGATGTAATGCATTCGAAATATCGGTTTTCTTATGAAGTTGTATTGAAGCTTTTTCCTTTAATTCGGCTAATTGAGAATAGATGTATTGTATATGTGCATGACTTAATTTAGCAGGGAGGTGAGTTTCTATTTTATCTGAACACAAAGTAATGCCTACACCATCTCTTTGTTGTAACATTAGCTGAATTAAAGCCGCTGATGAGTATATAGAAAAGCTTAGTTTATCAATTTCAGCATTTTTTGGATATAACATAGAAGAGGAAGTATCTATAACTAATTGGCATCTTAAGTTTGTTTCTTCTTCATATTTTTTTTGGTATAATTTATCTGTTCGTGCATATAATTTCCAATCAATATGGCGAGTAGATTCGCCGGTGTTATACATTTTATGTTCTGCAAATTCTACTGAATAACCATGCATAGGGCTTTTGTGTTGTCCTATTAAAAAACCTTTTACAATCTCTTTGGCTTTCAGTTCTAAACTTTTGATAAATGATATTTCTTCTTCTATATTTTTCATTGCCCTTATAATACATAATTTCTAATATATTTACTAATTTTGTAGAATACAATTCAGAAACTTAATAAAGTCTTGAAGATATCTTTGGATAGTTAAAATATCAACCAACAATGAGTGAACTCATAAAACATGAATGTGGTATCGTTCTTATTCGCTTAAAACAGCCGTTACAATACTACAAGGAAAAATATGGTACTGCCCGTTATGGCTTACATAAGTTGTATCAAATAATGGAAAAGCAAATCAATCGTGGTCAAGATGGAGCCGGTATTGCTACCGTAAAATTAGACATGCCGCCAGGTACAAATTATATAGATAGATTGCGTTCAGTAGCGCCTAAAGCAACACAAGATATTTTTCAACAAATACATCAGTTATTTGTAGAAGCGTCAAGAAAGTATCCCCATGAATATCCTAATCCTAATTGGCAAAAGCAAAGCATTCCTTTCCTTGGAGAGGTATTGATGGGACATTTAAGATATGGTACATATGGTAAAAACACTATACATTCTTGTCACCCATTTTATAGAAAAAATAACTGGAAGGCGCGAAATCTATTATTAGCCGGAAATTTTAATTTAACCAATGTAGATGAACTTTTTCAACATTTAATTGAGTTAGGACAACATCCTTATGAACGAAATGATACAGTTACTGCCATGGAAAAAATAGGGCATTTTATTGATGTGGAAAATGAGAGAATTTTTAAAACATACAAGAGTAAAGGTATGAGCAATGAACGAATATCTATAATGATTCAAAAAGAAATGAATTTAACTTCTGTTTTATATGAAAGTAGTAAAAAATGGGATGGAGGCTATGCAATGGTTGGTATTGTTGGACACGGCGATGCTTTTGTGATGAGGGATCCTAATGGTATTCGTCCTGCATTTTATTATACAGATAATGAAATTGTTGTTGCTGCGAGTGAAAGACCTGTTATTCAGAGTGTTTTTAATGTACCTTTAGAATTTGTAAAAGAGATAGAACCCGGTAATGCTTTAATTATTAAAGCTGATGGAAATATTTCTGAAGAAAATATTTTACCATCTTCTCACAGAAAATCTTGTTCTTTTGAAAGAATATATTTTTCCAGAGGTAATGATGCAGATATTTATCAAGAAAGAAGAAATCTTGGAAAAAATCTTGCATCAACAATCTGGGAAGCTATTCAACAAGATATTAAAAACACTGTTTTTACTTATATTCCTAACACCGCTGAAATTGCTTTTAATGGACTTATTGATGGGATAGAAATACTATTAAACAAAGAAAAATTAAAACAACTTTCTCTTGTTCAGACAGACGCTGAAAAATTAGATATTCTTAATATTCGTCCGAGAGTACACAAAGTTGTATGGAAAGATGCGAAACAAAGAACCTTTATTACTGATGATGAAAATAGAGATGTGGTAGTGGATTTAGGATATGATGTAACATATTCTCAGGTCACCTGCACCGATACCTTGGTAGTATTAGATGACAGCATTGTAAGGGGGACAACATTAAAGAAAAATATTCTTCGTACCTTAGCAAAGTTAAGTCCTAAAAAGATTATTATAGTCTCTTCAGCTCCACAAATTCGTTATCCAGATTGTTATGGAATAGATATGTCTATTTTAGGACATTTTGTAGCGTTTCAAGCGGCTATTCAATTATTAAAAGAAAATGGAAAGGAGAAATATATTAAAGAAATTTACCATCAAGCAAAATTAGAAATACAAAAACCAAAAGAGGAACAAGTTAATATAGTTAGAAAAATTTATGAGCCGTTCACTGCAGATGAAATTTCACAAAAAATTGCACAGATTATAAAGCCTGAAGAACTAACATGTGATTTAGAAGTTATTTATCAAACCATAGAGGGCTTACATTCTGCATGTCCTAATCATACAGGAGATTGGTATTTTACAGGAAACTATCCTACACCGGGAGGAAATAAAGTGGCTAATAAAGCATTTATTAATTATATAGAAGGGAAAAATGAAAGAGCATACTAATATGATGACTTCCGAAAAGGATATTCAATTTAATCTTCAAAATATAAAAAATGCCATACCTACTTATGTAACTATAGTCGCGGTATCTAAATATCAATCTACAGATAAAATTTTACAGGTATATCGTACAGGACACAGAGACTTTGGAGAAAATTATGTTCAAGAATTAAAAGAAAAATATGAACAACTACCAAAAGATATTCGTTGGCATTTTGTAGGACATTTGCAATCTAATAAAGTAAAATACATTGCATCTTTTATTCATCTTATTCATGGAGTAGATAGCTTTAAATTACTTTTAGAAATTAATAAACAAGCCGTAAAAAACAATAGAATAATCTCATGCTTGCTACAAATGCATATTGCACAAGAAGAAACGAAGTTTGGATTAAGTTTTGAAGAAGCGGAGCAAATTTTAATTCATCCAGAATTGAGTAATCTAAGAAATATCAAAATAGTTGGATTGATGGGAATGTCTACAAATACTAATGATACAGAACTTGTAAAAAGAGAATTTTTATCTCTCAAAAGTTTTTTTGATAAATTAAAAACAAACATTCAGAATCCTTGTGTAGATATGCAAATTCTCAGTATGGGAATGAGTAATGATTATTTATTAGCTATTGAGTGTGGTAGTAATATGATAAGAATTGGTACATCTATATTTGGTGAACGATTATCACATAATTCAATAACATAATGGCGGGTAATACTTTTGGAAAAGTTTTTCAATTGAACACATTTGGCGAAAGCCACGGAAAAGCAATTGGAGGAATCATTGATGGTTGCCCTGCAGGATTGAAAATAGATTACTATTTTATCCAACGAGAGTTGGCTCGTCGCAGGACTAATCAAGGGATATGGAGCTCTCCTCGTCAAGAGACTGATGAAGTTATTTTTCTATCTGGGATTTTTAATGATATAACACTAGGTACACCTATTGCTTTTGTAATAGAAAACAAAAATCAAAATCCGAGTGATTATAAACATTTGAAAAACATATATCGTCCATCACATGCAGATTATACTTTTGAACAAAAGTATGGTATCAGAGACTATCGTGGCGGAGGAAGAAGTTCGGCAAGAGAAACCATTGCAAGAGTGGTAGGAGGGGCTATTGCTAAATTATTATTACATGAGATGTATCAAACAAACATACTGGCTTTTGTGTCACGGATAGGTAAACTACGGTGTGATGTTCCATTATCAGATGTTTCTTTTGATATGATAGAAAAAAGTCCTTTAAGATGCCCAGATATCAAGGTTACGGAACAGATGTTAGAACTCATTCAAGAGGTTCAACAAGAAGGAGATACATTGGGCGGTGTAATTACCTGCATTGTAAGAGATGTTCCTGTAGGACTTGGAGAACCCGTGTTTGATAAGTTGAATGCAGTATTAGCTCATGCTTTATTTAGCATCAACGCTGTCAAAGGAGTAGAAATTGGTGATGGATTTTCTATTGTTTCAAAAAAAGGTTCAGAAGTGAATGATGAGATGCTGGTTGAAAACAATCAAGTGAAATTCAAAACCAATCATAGCGGAGGAATACAAGGAGGAATAAGTAATGGAAATGATATCATTATCCATGTGGCATTTAAGCCTATTGCCTCTATCAAAAAAGAGCAAAACACTATCACAACGGATAAAGAACAAACTACTATTAAGATACAAGGAAGACATGATGTATGCGTAGTGCCCAGAGCAGTGCCTATAGTAGAAAGTATGGTAGCATTAGTACTAGCAGATGCTGCCTTGCAACATAAAATAAATCGTTTATGAAAAACAAATGGCGTTTATTTCTATATGGTTTATCTTTTTTTGAGGGAGGACTGATGTTGTTTACAGAGTTAGCTTCTTCTCGAAAGATTGCAGTTTTTTTTGGAGGTAGTTTGTATGTGTGGTTAATAGTTTTGTGTATTACATTATTGGGGCTCGCAGTGGGTTACTTATGGGCAAGTAAAAACATCGCCACAAAGGAAAAAGATATAGTAATACTTTCTCGTTTATTTTTAGTACTTTCTATTTCTCTAATGATATGGCGCTTTAATGACAATATTGCATCGTGGCTTATTCATTATGATTTTGAATTGGTTTCATCAGTAATGATAGATGCTACAGTTTTATTATTTGTACCGATGTTTATTTATGGAGCTATTACTACATTCATTGTTTCTATTTTACAACAAGGAACTCATTCGTCTTCTGTATATGCAAGAGTGCTTGCTATCTCTACAATAGGTAGTATAGTATTTGGAATACTTTCTGTTATTTTATTTTTCCCTTATATTGGAATTATCAGAAGTATAGAGATATTTGCTGCGACTTGTATAGTTATTGGTATTTTACTGTATAAAGCAAATTTTTCATTTATAGCTCTTTTTGTTTTGTGTTTTGTAATACCTTCTAAAAAGTTTAGAGGTAGAGTTTTATATCAAAATGATGGTGTGTTTTCATCAGTAATAGTGCTGGAAGATAATACTACACGATATTTAATGGTCAATTATATTATTCAATCTTTTATAGATATAAGGCAATCTAAAACCATGAGATATGTGGAATTAATAGATAGCATAGCCCATGTTCAAAATTGGAAAGGTAAAAAGGTGCTTATTTTAGGGCTTGGTGGAGGTATGGTTGCCAATAAGCTTTCTAAATATACTTCGGATATTACGGGTGTAGAAATAGATCCAAGAATTATTGATTGTGCTAAAAAATATTTTAATCTAAGTAAAAGCGTTAATAGTATATGTGCAGATGCGCAGTGGTTTGTTCATAAAGATACAAATAAATATGATGTAATCATTATGGATTTATTTAATGGAGAGGAGCCTCCTGCGTATTTATTAACAGTGGAAAATTTTCAGAGAATAAAAAAATTACTAGCAAATAAAAACTCTATATTGATTGTTAATTGGTATGGATATCATTCTGGAAATTTAGGAAAGGGTACCAGAGTATTAGCAAATACATTGCGTAGTGTAGGGTTTTATTCAGCATATATTTCTACTACATCTGATGAAAGTAGAGGTAATATGATTATTTATTCTTCATTAGATAAGTTTGTACTTCCCGAAAGTAATACACACATAATACCTGATAATAGTTCAAATACGGCTGATAAGAATGTATTGTCTTTATTAAATGCGAATGTGAATTATCAATGGCGCAAAGGATATTTAGAATTCATAAGATTTTTTTGGCAATAGGTGATGTAGATGTGGTGAACAAATTAATTAGATAAGAATCATGGTATTAAAAAGAAAAATCAATTTTTGAAACATCGATATTCTTCATGCATTTGAAGTGTATGAGAGGACAACTTTGATAACCTAACTTACTGCATGGTCTGCACCATAATGTATTGTTTTCTAAAATTTTACTATTTGGTGCAGGAAAATACGGATACATACCGAATTCAGGAATTGTATTTCCCCAAAGAGAATATATTGTTTTTTTGAATGCTGCAGCAATATGCATGAGTCCTGTATCAGAGGTGATAACAAATGTAGAGTTTTTTATCATATACGCACTTTCATGAAGGTTGAGTTTACCACATAAGTTTTCTATATTCTGAAATTCGGATGCTAATTGATGAGCAATAGAAAAATCATTCTCATCACCGAGTAAAACAATCTTTTTATCTACTAATCGATGGGCTATTTCTCTTAATTTTGATAAGGGAATCTTTTTAGTATTGTAAGAGCCGCCTGTAACAACACTTATGTAAGGTATAGGATAATTCTTTACAAAACATGATATTTTAGAGTCATTAATGAAAAAATCTAAACCTTGCTGGTCATTTTTTATTCCTAATGGGTGTGCAGCTTTGAAGTATCTATCAACGATATGAACAGGAGAGAGTATGCTTTTTATTTTGGATAGTACTACTAAGAACTTACGGATATTCAATTTTGGAAATGCTTTGTTGGGAATTCTGAGTTTCCAACAAATAAGACGGCTTTTCCAGTTATTTTGTAAATCTACGATGAAATTAAATTTTTCTTTTGATAAGTTTTGAATTGTAGAGTCGTATTGATTAAAAATATGTATTTTATCGATGTGTGGATTAGCTTCTATCACAGGAAGGTGTTTTTCTTTTACTAAAAATATGTATTTTATCGATGTGTGGATTAGCTTCTATCACAGGAAGGTGTTTTTCTTTTACTAAAAAATGTACCTCAAATCCTTGTTTTTTCAATACTCTTATAACGGGAGAAGTTAAAACAATGTCACCTATTGAACTAAAACGAATAATCAAAACTTTTTTCATATAATGGATTGGGCTTGTTTACATTTTTATGAATTTTACATACGAGATGGAGATTCTATTCCTAATATTTTGAGCATTTTTTTAATCATCAAAGCAGTGGTATATGATAAATGTAATCTATAATTTCTAACTATTTCATTGGGTTCTTTGAGTATTGGATACTCTTGATAAATACGATTGTATTTTTTAGCAATTTCATAAACATTATTAGCGACAAATGCGGGATTATGCTGCTCTGCTGCTTCTGTGTATATATCGGGAATGTACAATAGGTGTTTTATCAAATCTCTTTCTTCTTTTTTTAATGAGATGTTGGTGAAATTTTGTTGTGAATGTGTGTATTTTGCCTTTCTTAAGAGGGATTGTATTCTTGCGTGTACATATTGTATAAATGGTCCTGTGTTGCCTTCAAAATCAATGCTCTCTTGAGGATTAAACAGTATCTTTTTTTGTGGGTCAATTTTTAATATGAAGTATTTAAGAGCACCCATTCCAATGATTTCAAATAGTTGATTTTTTTCTTCTTCACTTAATTCACTGACTTTACCAAGTTCTTGTGTGATTTGTTTAGCAGTAGTGAACATTTCATCCATTAAGTTATCTGCATCTACGACGGTACCTTCTCTACTTTTCATTTTTCCGGTAGGGAGTTCTACCATTCCGTAAGACAAATGATAACATTCTTTAGCTTGCGGATAGCCTAATTTTTCAAGTATTTTGAAGAGTACTTTAAAGTGATATTCTTGTTCACTACCTACTACATATATTAATTGAGACAAATGAGGAAATTCTTTAAATCGCTGAGCAGCAGTACCGATATCTTGTGTGATATAAACAGATGTTCCATCAGAGCGGAGTAAAACTTTTTCGTCTAGTCCTTCATTGGTGAGGTCAATTTTTATACTTTCATCGTCAGCTTTATAGAAGATGTTTTTTTGTAGTCCTTCTATGATAATTTGTTTGCCAAGGATATAGGTTTCACTTTCGTAATAAAATTTATCAAAATTTATTCCCATTCTTTTATAGGTGTCTTCAAAACCTTTGTACACCCATTCATTCATTGTTTTCCATAACTTAACTATTTCGGGATTCCCTTTTTCCCAATCTATTAACATTTGTTGAGCTTCTTTGATGATAGGTGCTTGTTTTTCTGCTTCTTCTTTACTTAATCCTTTTTGAATGAGTTCATTTATTTGTTTTTTATATTCTTTATCAAATAGCACATAATACTTTCCAATAAGATGATCGCCTTTTATACCTGATTTTTCGGGGGTTTCACCATTTCCCCATTTTAGCCATGCCAACATACTTTTGCATATATGGATACCGCGATCATTGATGAGATTTGCTTTTATGATTTTATGTCCTTGTGTTTTCAAAATCTCTGCCATGCTCCATCCTAATAAGTTATTTCGGATGTGTCCTAAATGAAGAGGTTTATTTGTATTTGGGGAAGAGTATTCTATTAAAATTTCTTTTCCTGAAGAATTGGGAGGTGCGATTCCCCAATTTTCGTTGATATTTTGATATTTTTTTAATAGATAGTTGTCTGTAACAGTAAGGTTTAAAAATCCTTTAATTACTTCATAAGATGTAATGGTATCTGAGTGTTTTTCAACAAGATATTTACCAATAGTATGTCCTAATTCGTCAGGCTTCTGTGAAAGAGTTTTACTATATTGAAATAATACGATGGTATAATCTCCTTTGAATTCTTTTTTGGTGAATTGGAGAGTGATATTTTCAGGAGAAAAATTGAATAAGTTCTGAAAAGCACAACGAATGTGTGTTTTTAATTCTTGATGAGCAAACATTTTTTGGGACAAATGTAACTTATTTAATCAAATGGTGCGATGTTGTAATGATATACTTAAATTTACGATATAAACTTTTGACGATTACAGAGCTTTGTTGTGATTTAGATATGATAAAACTATGATAGTTTATTATCCATTTTGTGCAAATAAAAATCTATTAGAGTAAGTAATAATGTTATTTTTTAGTGCAAATAATACAACACCTGCTGTATTATTAGCGTTGATTTTTTTCATGATATTTTTTCGATGAGTGAGAGCGGTGTGTATGCTTATGTTTAATTTATCTGCTATTTGTTTGTTTGAAAAGCCTTCTGCAATCAGTTGAATAATTTCTCTTTCTCTTTGAGTTATGCTTATTCCATTACAGTTTATATTCCGACGGGCATTGAAGTTTATCTCATTTTCTTTTGTTTGAATAAATTGAATGATTTTATTACAGAAGAATGATTGATTGTTTTGAGCGTATTCTATACATTCTGTTATTTCTTGTTCATCACATTCTTTGAGTAAATGCCATTTTACACCCAAATGAAAGTACTTTAATAACACATCTTTTGGCATCCATTCTGTAATAAGGATAAATTTAATATCGGGATATTTTATCATTAGCTTTTCCAAATCATTATGATTAATGCTCATTGAAATATAATCTAACAAAACGATATTTGGGGAGAATACTTTAATTTGTTGTGACAAAGATTTAAAGCCAGGTATAGGTGATATTAAGTATTGAGAGTTTTTAAAATGCGTTTGAATTATATGTTCTAATCCTATTCTTGATAAAAAGTGGTTATCTGCAATAATGTATTTCATAATTTTTATTTAGAATGATTCCAAACAAAGATAAATAAAAGAATTCGTAGTTTACAAAAATAATTGCTCATATATGTGAAAATCAATTACTTATTTTACAATATAAAGATAAAATTTTACTTTAAGTAAGAAGGTATTAATTTAGATTATTTTTTCTTTTGACTTTTGAATTTACCTTTTCTCCAAGCATCTATGAATTGAGCCCATGCAATAGGATTTAATAAATTAATAGTAGGATATTGTCCTAAGGAATACATTTTAGTGAGTTGTTGTTGTAGGAGATACTGATAGCTTTCTTTGGCATCTACTTTATAATTTCGTTCATTATAGCTTAATTCTTTTCGGTCTAAATTTTTAGCAGCTCTATCATAATCAGTTTCGGAAAGGTCAAGTTCAAGAAAAGCTTTTTTGAATTCTTCTTTTGAAGGCCATGGATATACGGAAACGGTAGGTAATTGAATAGTATCTTTGATAAGTGTATGAATGATATAATAGTGTGTTAATTGTAATGTGTCGTCTAATTTGTAAACTCCGTTTTTGTGATTAAGGGAAAAAAATTGTAATTCATCGCCAGGAGAAGCAACTAATGTAAAAAATCCGTAATAATCTGTAATAGTACCTCTTTTTGTTCCTTTGATGATAATAGATACAAAGGGGACAGGCTTTAAACTATCGGCATCTACCACAACACCAGATATTTGAATAAATTTTTCTTCTGTATTTTTTTGTTGTGCTATTAGTGAAACAGATAAAAAGAATAAAAAAATTATGAAGATATTTTTGAACATAAATATTTTTGGCAAATATCGGACTTTATTTTTGGATGCTTTATTTTTAAAATTCCATTTTTAAAAATTTAGCAGTATTATTATTTTTTAGTTTAATCATTTTTTCAGGTGGACCTTCGAAAAGAATTTGTCCTCCTTCTTTTCCACCCTCTGGACCTAAATCTATGATATGGTCCGCTGTTTTAATAACATCCATATTGTGTTCTATGACAATTACTGTATTGCCATTGTCAACAAGTTTGTGAAGTATCAAGAGAAGCTTATTGATATCTTCAAAGTGTAATCCTGTTGTAGGTTCATCTAATATATAGAGAGTTTTGCCTGTGTCTTTTTTATACAATTCCGAAGCTAATTTTATTCTTTGTGCTTCTCCTCCACTTAGTGTTACGGAGGATTGTCCAAGTTGAATATAGCCTAAACCGATATCATTTAATATCTTCAATCTTTTATAGATTTTAGGATGACTTTCGAAGAATACACAGGCATCTTCTACTGTCATATTGAGAATATCGTTGATGTTTTTACCTTTATATTTTACTTGCAGGGTTTCACGGTTGTACCTTTTTCCTTGGCAGGCGGGGCATACAACATATACATCAGGCAAGAAAAGCATCTCTAATAGTTTTTGTCCACCACCTCCGCATTCTTCGCATCTACCACCTTTTAGATTGAAAGAGAATCTTCCGGGTTTGTATCCACGGATTTTAGCTTCAGGGGTTTCTGCAAAAAGATACCTGATGTCATCAAAAACACCTGTATATGTTGCTGGGTTGCTTCTTGGTGTTCTTCCTATCGGGGATTGGTCTATTTCAATGATTCTATCTATATGTTCAACTCCTTCTATGCTTTGATAATTTTGAGGAGGAATGTCTACTACATAATTTAGTTTTTGTTTTATAGCAGGAAGAAGTGTTTCCATAATAAGTGTAGATTTTCCGCTTCCACTTACTCCGGTAATACATATAAATTTACTCAATGGGAAAGAAACAGAGATATTTTTTAAGTTATTTCCTGTACACCCTTTAATAGTGATGTATTTGTTAGTATTTTCTCTTTTACTTTTGGAGCTTTGTATCTTTTTCTCGCCTTTGATGTATTGAGCCGTAATAGTATTTTGATTTAACAATTCTTTAGGAGTTCCTGAAAAAACAATATGTCCACCGTGTTTTCCTGCGCCTGGTCCAATATCTACTACATAATCACTCTCTGTAATCATCTCTTTATCGTGTTCTACAACAATAATAGAATTATTTTGGTCTCTTAATTTTTTAAGAGCCATTATTAAACGATGGTTGTCTCTTTGATGAAGTCCGATGCTTGGTTCATCTAAGATGTATAATACATTAGTTAGTTGTGAGCCCAGTTGTGTAGCAAGACGTATTCTTTGTGCCTCCCCGCCACTAAGAGCGTATGCAGGTAAATTAAGTGTGAGATAAGATAGCCCCACATCTATTAAGAATTCTATTCTTGGCAAAAGCTCCTTTAAAATTTCCTCTTGAATTATCTTTTTTGCTAATATCTTTGGTTCTGGTAAGTTTTTTAACCATTTATAAATTTGTATGATTGAGAAATCACCTAAATCACCGATGGTGTTATTGTTAATTTTAAAGTACAGAGATTCTTTTTTTAAACGCTTCCCCGAGCATTCAGAGCAAGGAGATTCTATGATGAGGTGATGTTTATTTAAAAACTCTTTCAGTTTAGAAACTATAAAACTATCTGTATTTTCAAGATTATCTTGTAAATAATCAAAAATGTTTACTCTAAATTTTCTTTCAATAAAAATTTCAAAGAGAGAAAGAATGGTATTTTGTATTTGCTGATGAAAACCATTATTAAGTAATTCTTGTATGGGGCGGCTTAATAAGTCATTTAATATACTTTTATTTGTTTCTGTTTTATCACTGGATATTGGAATAATCCAATTAAAGCGATTTTTAGCTTCTTTGATAAATAATGAATCAAATATATTTTCATTTAATGCTTTCCATAAAGGTTTTGTATTGTTGTGTATAAGTTTGTCTTGATTCAGTTTTTTTTGAGTGCCGATACCTTTACAAGTGGGACACCATCCATAAGGAGAATTAAAGGAGAAAGTATTTGGAGATGGGTCTTCAATAGATGTTCCCGTTTCTTCATCGGTAAAATTAAGAGATAAAAGAATGGGGTTGCTATTAAATGATTCATTGGTTAGTATCATGATTTTACTATCTCCTAGTTTTAATGCTGTATGGAGAGAGTTTTTTAGTCGTTCTATGTTATCAATATTTACTTCTAATTCATCTACAAATAGTTCTATATTGTGAATTTTATATCTGTCTAACTTTAATTTAGGATTGAGGTATTGTATTTTACCATCTATACGGCATTTGGTATATCCTTTCTTAATAAGCTGATTAAACAATTCATTATAATGCCCTTTTCTGCCATATACCAAAGGAGCTAATAGAATGATGTTTTGATGAGCACAATTTTTTTGAATAAATTCAAAAATTTGGTCAGGAGAATACTTGCTTAATTTTTTACCAGTAATAGGGGAATATGCATCAGCTATGCGAGCATAGAGCAATCTTAGAAAATCGTATATTTCTGTAATAGTACCTACGGTACTTCTTGGGTTTTTGCTAATGGTTTTTTGTTCGATGGATATAGAGGGGCTTAAACCATTGATTTTATCTACATCAGGGCGTTCTAGTTCGCCCATAAATTGACGTGCGTAAGCTGATAGTGTTTCTAAAAATCTTCTTTGAGCTTCAGCATAAATGGTATCAAATGCAAGAGAAGATTTGCCGCTTCCACTTAATCCTGTAAATATTACCAACTGATTTTTCGGTATTTCAAGAGAAATATTCTTTAAATTATGAACACGAGCATTGATAATCTCAATTCCTTTTTTCGATTTTTTTGTTTCTTGTTTGATGGTATTTTCTATTATAGTTTGCATTTATTGTAATAATAATTTAAAATGATACTTGATTTTGTTTTTGCAAATTTGTAGAATCTTTGTTTAATGTAGTATCTTGTCGCTCATTTTTTTGTTGATAATTAGAGATGGCTTCATGATATGTATATCCTAAAAGGTCAGAAATATAAGATGAATAATCTGCTAAAGTATTAATGGGATATTTAATGATATAAGTTTTTTTTTCCGGATTAGGTAGTATGTTCGATAATAACCAGGGATTGAATGTTTTAATAAGTAAAGTAGGGCAGTTAAGATATTTTGCAAGATTTTTTATATTCGTGATGGAGGAATCAATTTTAATTGATTTTAATGGAATTTTAGATTTATTTATTATCTTTTTCTTTATACCAAAATATTCGGGATAGACAAGTAATGTTTTGTAAGCGATAATGCGATAAACAAATTCTTTCGTTTCTTTATTTAATTTTAATTGATGATATGAACTTTTACCTTGTTTGCTTAATTGATATTTTATGCCATTAATTCCATAATTATAGGCGGCGGCAGTTAATGACCAGTTTTGTAATTCATCATATGCTTGTTTGATAAACTTACAGGCTGCGGTAGTAGATTTTTCTACATCCAATCTTTCATCTACATATTCATTGACTTCTAATCCAAAATTCTGTGCGGTATGAGAGAGTAGTTGCCAAAAACCTTTTGCGCCCATTGGAGAAGTTACATTACTTAAATGGCTTTCAATAACCGCTATGTATTTAATATCATCGGGAAGGTTGTATTGTTTAATAATAGGTTCTATGAATGGGAACCATCTATTAGCTCTTGCTATTAAAAGTAAAGCATTTTGCTTATTTTTCATGATTCCACTCTCATAGAATTCTTTTTGGATAGATGCTTTCACTTCAATATCCATTGGTAATGTATCGTTACAAAAATGCATATATTTGGGTAATCCTTTCCCATAGACAACGGTGGTTTTATTATAATATGAAGGATATTTTTCAGGAATGGAGGATGATAATGATGATACAATCCAAATAATTAATAAGCATAAAAATACCCCACTGATAGTATAAAATGGTTTGGATATAAAAAATGATAAGTTGAAATACTTTTTACTTTTTTTCAGACAAAAATAATTTTGTATTTAAATACAAAGATAAGAAAAAAAGGATAACGAACAAAGTACCAGTATAGAGCCATTGTGTGGAATAATTAAAAATTATCTGAAATGCTATGAACATGTTTATCAAGGAAATGATGAATAAAACATAAAACACATGCCTTTCATTAAGACCTCTTTTACACAAAAAGTGGGTGATATGGTCTTTTCCTCCAACAAAAGGGGAGCCACCACTAAGAATTCTATTAATAAAAACAGTGGTTGTATCTGTGAGAGGGATAAAATACACCAATGCAATTAGTAAAAAGTGTATGATTATAGGATTTACGGAAGAGCTAATAACAGGTAAATTCCATATATATTCAATACCTGCAATGGCAACTAAAGTGCCTAAAACTTGACTACCTGTATCGCCCATAAAAATTTTGGATGGATAAAAATTAAAAAATAAGAATGCTAATAAACTAATACTGATTCCTGATAATACTACGAATTGCAGAGACAATAAATTGATGTTTAAAAAGTACATTAAAAGGAGAATAAAGCAAAAAATATATAAGCTTACACTTGCTGATATTCCATCCATATTGTCTAACATATTAATACTATTCATCATTCCAATTACCCAAAAAATAGTTATAAAATGATTAAATAGAGTATACTCAAATAAATGAATATAATTTCCTGTTAAGATAAGTAAGAGTGCACAGAATAATTGAGATATAAACTTTACAAGAGGCATTGTGTTAAAAGTATCATCAGCAAATCCCATGAAAAATGCAATAGTTACAGCACCCCATATTCCAATGATTTTTATTTTTTCTTTTGGGTCAATGCCAAACATTAAGGTAGAAAAAATGATAGTAAATAAAAAAACAATATAAAATACAAAACCCCCAACAGATGGTTTATAGTTAGGGTTCCATCTGTTAGACTCTCTTTTTTGATATTCTCTTATACCAAGGGAATATGAGAAGTATATGAATAATTGATATAGAATAAGAGAAACAACAAAGATTCCAGTAGTATAAAAAGTAAAAAAAATACTAGGAACGATTTCTTTCATGAGTATAATTTATTTTTAATAGACATTAAAACGGAGAAATAAATTCTTTAAACAGTTTTCCTTTTTTATCTTTTTCAGATAATATAGGATTTTCAACCTGCCAATTGATATTCAGAGTAGGGTCATTCCAAAGTATAGTATCTTCGGATAATTTGTTATAAGAATTTGAGCATTTATATGCAAATATAGTGTTGTCTTGTAATGTGGCAAATCCATGAGCAAAACCAATTGGAATATACAACATTAGAAAATTTTCCTCTGTGAGTTCTATGGAAAAAGTTTTTCCATAAGTAGGCGAATTCTTTCTAATATCTACCACTACATCTAACACACTTCCTTTTATAACTCGCACTAATTTTGCTTGTGCATAAGGAGGATGTTGAAAGTGTAAGCCTCTTATTACATTTTTTTGAGATAATGATTGATTATCCTGAATGAATTCATCTTTTATATCGTATTCATGAAATAGTTTTTTGTTATATGATTCATAAAAATATCCTCTTTCATCTTTAAATACAACAGGTTCTATAATCAAAAGTCCTTTTAATTCAGTTTCAATAATTTTCATAAGTGTGAGATTAATCTACATAATAATTACTTTCTTTACCATATATATAACCATAACCATAGCCATAACCGTAGCCATAATTATAGCCATAAGTATTTTTCTTTATTTCAACATCATTTAATATTACTGAAAGTTTTGAAATTTTATTTTCGTTTTTTAAGCGATCGTATATTTGTACAAAGTTAAGTTTTGAATAATTAGCTCGAAAAACATAAATAGGGATATGCGCTTTTTGTAATATAGGTATCGCATCAGAAACTAATCCAACAGGGGGATTATCTATGATGATATAATCGTAGTCATTTAGTAATTTCTGAAGTATTTTTTCCATATTAACAGATAAAATAAGTTCAGACGGGTTTGGAGGTATGGGTCCGGCTGTAATTATTTTATAATTTTGTAAAGGTCCTTGTTGTATACACTCATCAATGTTATGAATTCCTGAAAGTATGGTGCTCATTCCTTTTTCATTAGGAATATTAAATCCCTTATCTATTTTTGGCTTACGCATATCTAAATCTATAATGATTACCTTTTTTTCAGCATAAGCCAAGATACCTCCCATATTGATGGCAATAAATGTTTTCCCTTCTCCGGATACAGTAGATGTAAGTGCTATAATTTTAGGCTTTTCAGAATTGTCTATGAATTGCATATTAGAGCGAATACTACGAAATGCCTCTGCTATCAATGATCGGGAATTTTTGTCTACAACTAATTGAGAAACATCTAATTTTTTATTATATTTAGGGATAAGCCCTAATATGTTTACATCAGCATTTGTACTTTTTGTAATATTTGATAACGAATATATATTATTATTACTAATGTATTTGAAAAATACTAACAAAAATGAAAATAAAAAACTAGTTAAGATGCCCAATGTAATAGATGATTTCTTGCTTGGAGATACGAATTGTCCTGTATATGCTTTTTCCAGTATAATATTTTGAGAAACAAAGCCTGCTTTAGAAATAGAGTATTCTGTTTTCTTTTCGAGTAATAGGGTATAGTATTTTTCGTTAATAGAGTGTATTCTTACTAAATGAGTAAGTTCTATTTCATCTTCACTTTTTGGATATATTTCTGTTTTTACTTCATTTTTTCTTTCTAATAGATTTTTATATTGAGTTCTATATTTTTGTTTTAGTGCATAAAGAGTTGTAATCAGTGTCTTCTTTTGATTTTCTATTTGGTAATTGATAATTTTTATTTGTTCGGAATTAGGAGTTACTTGGTATAATAAATTTTCTTTTTCTAATAGTAGTTTTTGAATGTTATTTGTAATGTTTTTTATACTCTCTTCATAAGAAGTTCCATTGGCTAATGAGATAAGTTGATACAAATCTATATTTTTTTGATTTTGGATATTATCTAAAATTGCATCTAATATTTTTTCATTAAGTTCTATCTGTAGTAGTTGCTCTTGGACAGAGGAATATATTTGTGATTGAGATGTACTTAATGCATTGTTTTCTGTATGTGATATGATATTTTTACTTTTTTTGAATTCATTTAATTTTGTTTCTGAATTTTTAAGTTCTTCGTAAACAATACTCAATTGAGCATTGATGAAGTTTAAAATATTTTTTGAACTTTCACTTTTTCTCTCTACATCATAGTTAAGATATTCTTCTGCCGCAGTATTCACAATGTCTGTAGTTTTTTGAGGGTTTGCATCTTGAATAGATATGGATATAGTTTGTGCTAAGTCATTCAGAGGTTTGATTTCTAATTTTTTTTGCAAAGCAGTGATTACAGCGTCTCGAGATTGAATGATAAAAAATGTTTTTGGATTCTTCTTTAGATCGTCTTTAATAAGGCTATGCTCTTTTTTTTCGTTTAAATGGACATTAAAATCCAGGAGTTCGTTTTTTATCCAGGTATTAGTTTTAAATTTTATATTGATATAATTATTTTGATATGTTTCTATTTTTATTTCGCCAGATTTTAAATCACTATTAAATTCAACATATATCTTTTTCCCATAAATGATATCGTTTTTAACATTGGCATCTACGAAATATGGAGAATTTTTATATAATTCATGATTTTTAAATGTTCCCTCATTAAAATAAGATATTTGTAAGTTCAAAATGTTCACAATTCGCTCTAAAAATATTTTGGAATGAATTTGTTCAATAGCCTCTGCTAGTTTGTTATTAGCGTCACTATTTGTGGGATTAATTTGTAGTATTTGATTAACATCTCCGCTAACAATTTGAATAATACTTTGAGACTTATAAATTCTCTCACTATATCTCAGATATAAAAAAACAGAAACTGCTGAAATACTAAAAAAAACAATATACCACCATTTACATTTAATGATAATATCTATTAATAATCCAACATCCAGATTGTTACTAAAATTCTCTAATCGCTGTTTATATGACTGATATTCTTTATCAGTAGAAGTAATTATCATATTATATTAAAATGATTGGTAAACCCGCATGAATATAAGTATATTTAATAATAAAGTAGCAAGAGGCGTAATATCTCTTACAAATGCTTGTATAGGCCTATATCTGGGTTCTACATAAATAATATCATTCGCTAAAACCGTTGTTTGTCCTTTTGATAAACCATCTATTGTAGATAAATCTATGATATATACCAAAGATTGTCCATCTGGCAAGGTGCGTATAAGCTTTATTTTATAGGCTTTTCCATCTTCGGGTATTCCACCTGCTAGTGCAATAGCTTCTATAACTGTTGTATTGTTATTTTGTAAAGGAATGACTTTAGCTTCAGCGTTATTACCGGGAAACACAATAACTCTTTTATTGTTTACCGATATTCTAACAAATGGTTTAATGTAATATTCCGAGTAAAGTTCTTCTAGTTTTTTTTCAGCTTCTTTAATAGTTAATCCTGTAATTTTTACTCTACCTATCATGGGCATTTTTACAGTTCCATCTTGTTCTATTGTTGCTTCTGCTTTTACAAAATAAGTAGCTTGAGCGTTGTTGATAACATCTACCATTTTAAATCCATCATTGGTAAATATTTGAAATGATATGATATCGTTAGGAGCTAGGATGTAAGATAATCTTGCTAAACTATCATTTAAATTAGCGTATTTATATCCATTGGGAGTTGTGAGCATCAGATTAGGCCTTAATACTTTACAGGAGGTAAAATGAAGTGCTAGTATAGTAAAACAATAAAGGGAATACAGCTTGATATATCTTAAAAATTTTTGGTATGTCATATACTATTTTAATTAGTAATTGCAAACAAAAATACAGAATTATTTTTTATACATCTGAGTTTGTCATTAAAATAACACATCTGCTATTCCAAAAAGTCCAAATATCAATCCTGCCCAGCCATTTAAAGTTCCAAAAGCAAAAGGTATTTTACTAATATCTTTTGGAGTTACAAGATAATGTTCATAAATTAAAAATATCGAAAATACTAACCATCCAATAAAATATAATGTGCCAAAATTGTATATATAGAAATTTAAAAACAATATGGTAATACTTAAAAGGTGAAAAAACCTTGATATATGAATAGATTTTTTTCTACCTAATAAAGATGGTACGGAGTATAATTGATGAGCTTTATCAAATTCTTCATCCTGTAAGGCATAAATAATATCAAATCCGCTTACCCAAAATAATACAGCAGTGCTTATCAGTATTATACTCCAATGAATACTCCCTGTAATTGCGATGTATGCTCCTATAGGTGCCAATGCCAAGCCGATTCCTAGTATAATATGACAAAGAGCAGTTATTCTTTTGGTATAACTATATCCTAATATAATTAATAATGCAATAGGAGATAAATAAAAACACAAAGGATTTAATAAATATGCAAAAGCAGAAAAAAATACAGCACTAATAATAGTTAGCCACAATGCTTCTTGCGGTTTTACTTTTTTACTTGGAATTTCTCTGCTTTGCGTTCTTGGATTAAGTTTGTCAATATCGCTGTCTATGTATCTATTGAATGCCATAGCCGATGTTCTTGCAAATACCATGCAAAGTATTATAAATAATAATTTATCCCATGTAAAGAATTCCGGAGAATGATTATAAGCAATAACAGTTCCTAACAGGGCAAATGGCATAGCGAATACAGTATGACTAAAACGGATTAAACTTAAATACAAAGATATTTTTTTTGTAATAAACATTCTTATTTATGTCTTTAAAAGCTTAAAGAATATAATTAAAACAGAAGCAGAAGAAATAAGTAATGAATAAAATAAAACTTTTGAGAAACCAAAATATTCTTTTTTAAATAAATACATTAACATACCTACGCTTGAAAGAACAGAACTTAAAACAGCAAAAAATAGACTAAAAAATAAATTGAAGAACAACAAGATAATGGAAACTACAGAGATCGCAATGGAGAGATTTTCTATTAAACGGAATAACTTTAATCCATTATACATCGTAATGATTATTAAGTAACTTTCGTAGTCTAACGGTATATTGTTGATATTGCCATAAATAATAATTATCTGTAGCATTAATACATTTACAATACTGTTTTAAACGATGTTTAATTTCATCTTTTAATAGTTCGAATAATTCAAAGGCTTCTTCTTTCTCAGAGGCGTTTCCTATAATTCTTTCATAATGGTCGTGTAAAGACTCTTCTAATACCACAGAAGGTTTTATACCTTTTTTTATATATTCCTGATATTTATCTTTTACAGAATATGCTTCATACGAAGAATTAACAAACCTTTCTCTTATTTCAGGAGGTAATTCATAATTAAACTCTAGCTCATAATCCCAATTATCTTTATATCTATTTTCTAAATATAAATGAGGCTCTCTAAATACATGTCTCCAATCTATTTCCGTTTGCCAATATCCAAACCTTCTTAGATTATTACCTAAATCGATAATTTGAAATTTCTTTTTATCTTTCCATACGCGACTTCCTCTACCTATCATTTGATGATAAAGTGTAAGAGAACGGGTTGCTCTATTTAAGATAATACTCTCCACGGCAGGTTCATCAAAGCCTTGTGTTAATATGCTTACTGAAGTTAATATACCATTGGCAGTATTTCTAAACCATTCCAGCACTTCTGCCCTGTCTCTGTCACTAAATGTACTATCTAAGTGTTTTATAGGATATCCTTTTTTAATAAAAGCTTCGTATACGGCTTTACTTGTTAATATACCTGCGTTAAATATCAATGTTTTAGTGTCCATTGCTCTTTCTTCGTACGCTTGAATAAGTTTATTCAACATAACAGACTGGGTATATAACTGTTCATGAGAACTTACAGTAAATTCCCCATTAGAACCAACCCTTAAAGAGCTTAAATTAACTTCATAAGTATAAGTATCTGCATCACATAAATAGCCTTTCTCTATTAGAGATTTAATACTTTCTCCTACAATCAAGTCATTATAAATTTGATATAATGGTAATTTTTTATTGCTACTTAAAGGAGTTGCGGTTACACCAAGAATATTCACATCTTTGAAATAATGAAAAATTTTTCTAAAAGAATTATTATGAGCCTCATCTACTATTACCAAACCAATGTCTTCTAAAAACTCGTCATTTTCTTGTAAACGGTTGTTTAGTGTTTCTACTAATGCTGTAAAACATTGAAAATGAGTTTGATTAGGTAAGTGTTTAACTTCTGAATTTATAACTTTATTAGAAATGCCAATATTGCTTAGAACTTCAGATGTTTGTTGACTTAATTCTATTCTGTGTGTGAGTATTAAAACTTTTCTTTTATATTTTTGAATGTATCTTTTTGCTATTTCTGAAAAAATAATAGTTTTTCCGCCTCCTGTTGGCAACTGGAATAATAAATTAGCATTAGGAGGCATTTCTTCTAATTGTTTAAATATTTTTTCAACAGCCTCTTTTTGATAAGGGTATAATTCTTTGATATCTCTTGGCTCTCTTAAAGAAACTTTTAATCGCGTTTTTTTAGATTTCCATATGGCGAACCTATCTTCTTCTTGAGAGGATTTATCGGTGAGTTTCACTTTTTTTTCTTTCTCATTTG